>JADMIO010957426.1_pt1 | contig 58179 bp, 42 predicted proteins | sample 8958161 | NCBI WGS metagenome assembly JADMIO01 (sample SAMN16585339, study PRJNA669376) | soil metagenome | isolation source: Crop rotation soil | place: USA: Cullars Rotation, Alabama | collected 2011
TTAAAGAAGTCGGGTTGCGAGTGCCACCCGCCGATGTTGCTACGACCGACACTGCTGAATCGGGCCTCGTCCGTAAGGATAAGGGCTTGCAGTTTTCGATTCATTGCATCGGCGTGAGGCACCTGCAACCGACCTATCAGAGTTGGGAATGCCGGAGTGACTTCGAGTTCCATCGAGTCCGACCGCTCAGCAGAGGGTTACGGAAACGGCAAGGCCGCCCTCGCTGGTTTCCTTGTACTTGGTATTCATGTCCTTCGCAGTCTCAGCCATCGCCGCGACTGTCGCGTCGAAATCCACTCGATGTTTGGTTTCGATTTCATTGCTGGCGATGGCGTAGGCCGTCCAGGCCTTGACAGCGCCGAAAGCGCAGCGTTCGATGCACGGAATCTGCACGTAGCCGGCGACCGGGTCGCAGGTCATTCCGAGATGATGCTCCAGCGCCGACTCGGCAGCATTTTCGGTGACGCGGGGACTCGCGTCATGCGCGGTTGCAACCAGTGCTGCCGCCATCGCCGACGCGACGCCGATCTCGGCCTGGCAGCCGCCTTCGGCTGCGGACAATGTCGCATTGTGCTTGCATAGGTAACCGATTGCCGCCGCGGCAAGCATTCCCTGACGAATCTTTTCCTGCGGCAGCTTGCGGCCGCCTTCGCCCAAACCATACACCAGCGCCGGCAGGACGCCGGCAGAGCCTCCCGTCGGAGCCGTAACCACGAGGTGGCCGCGGCCGTTTTCCTCCGATCCCGCCAGCGCATAGGCGGACAGACTGCCGATTCCGCGATCCGACTGGTACTTCTCATCCTGGGCGCGCTTGAAAACCGTTGCGGCTTTGGTGTGAAGCTTGATGGGCCCCGGCAGCACACCTTCCGGCGCTGCCAGCCCCGACTTCACGATAGCCACCATCGCGCCGGTGATCTTGTCGATGAACGCATACACATCCTGTTCGCTTCGACCGAGAATCGACATCTCGTTCGCAAGGATGACCTGCGCAATCGACAAATTATTTTGCTCGGCGTGCTGGCGCAATTCCTTCATGGTGGCGTAGGGGTACTTGGGCGGATTCTTCTTGGGAGGCGTATATCCTTTCCACTCGATAAATCCACCTCCGACCGAGTAATACTCCTGCTCGAGGAGCGCCTTATCACCGGCCATGAGCTTACAGGTCATGGTGTTCGGATGCGGAAAGTCACCTTTGACGGCGTCGAAAACGACGTCCTTGAGAGTGACGTTCACAGTCTTGGCACCGAGCTTCACCGGGAAGGACTGGTCAGGCTTGTCGCGCAAGCTGTCGAGGAATGCCGGATCGACCGTGGCAGGCTCTTTCCCGACAAGTCCGGCAAGCGTCGCACGCTCCGTGCCGTGGCCTTTGCCTGTGGCGCTGAGACTGCCGAACAAGTGAACCTTGAGCGCCGTTGCCTGGGCAAGCTGGTCCGCCGGGAGCTTGGTACAGCGTTGGTAGAAGTCGTAGCTGATGCGCATTGGACCGATCGTATGAGAACTCGAAGGACCCGGTCCGACCTTATAGAATTCTTCCAGCGTGGTCATCACCGGACCTTTTTGCTTCTTGACGACATTGAGTGCGGGAGAGAGTTTTGGCGGTGTCCCGGTAGCGCGTTGCGCTCTCTGCTGGGCCGAGACTGAACTGCCCATGATTACGGCGGTAGCGCCGATTACGGCACTGCGCATCAGAAATGTACGGCGATCGGCACCGGCAGGAATCTCCTGGGCTGCCAACTTGCGCGTGGAACCAAGCAGATCCTCTACTTCTGTCTGGCTGGAAGGAACAGGAACAGTGCTGTCAGCCGGCGCCTTCTCTGCGTTATTACCCATTGGCGGTCTCCTTTAAAATGTTTCCATCTGTGGACCGCAAAATCGTAAACCGCAGCAACCGGCGCGGGTCATCCGGTAAATCTCCACCTGCCGGCAGATAAATCACGGTTGTGAGTATCGGGAATTACGGGAACAGCCGCATCACCGCAGCTTCTCTATTTGCCGGCCCTCGCGAGCGCCGCGGCGTAATATCCGGTCCTTGTCCGGACGGTTACCGGGCTCTGACCCTTTGGCCGGTTGACTTTGACGCGAATCTTTCGCCACTTGCCGTCGTTGGCGAGATTTGCCGACTGATATCCCAGCACGTATTGGTTTTTCAGGTCGACGGCGATCTGGGCGCAGATTTCCGGCAGAGCGTCGACCGAGTGTGGGAAAAATGCGGCGCCTCCCGTCAGTTCGGCGAGACTCTGCAGAACGGATCGGCCGCCGGGGCTCTGCACTTGCGTGTCCAGCAGATCTTCGATACCGATGCCGTAGATCATGACGTCATGCTCTTTCGCGTATTCTCTGACGTCGCGCAGGGAGTAGCGGCTGTGGTTATCCTCACCGTCCGTGATCACCAGCAGGGCCTTGCGGGCATTTCGTCCGCGGCCGGCTCTCTCCAGGCCAAGATAGAGGGCGTCGTAGAGCGAGGTATTGCCCTTGGCGCCCGTAACCAGGAAATGACTCTGGAGCTTCGTAACGTCGGAAGTGAAGTCCTGAACCAGACGCGGAGAGTCGGCAAACTCGATGAGAAGGTACTCATCGTCCCTATCCCCGATGCTTAGAAAGGTGTTGGCAGCAACGCGCGCCTTCTGGAGCTTGTTCTCCATGCTGCCGCTGATGTCGAAAACAATTGCAATACTCGACGGAACGGTTTCGGAGGAAAAATACTGGAGCTGATGCTCGATTTTATCCTCCCAGACCTGAAAGTCCTCTTTTCTCAGGCCGGTCACATACTTCTTATCGCGATCGGTTACCGTCACGTCCAGCAACACCAGAGCGACATCGACCTGCAGGGTCTGGGATGGCCCCCGCTCTTGACCAATGGCCCGCGACCCGCATAGCGGTCCAAGCCCGGCGACCAACATTAGAATGAAGATTAGAAGCTTGTACATGCCGGGTGGAGTTGCACGCGCCCGGCCCACGGACGCTCAATGGATGCGTGTACAAGAAACCAAAATTACGGTTTGCAAGAGCGCGGGCTACTTGAAAAGGCAGGAATCAGCGTTTCCAGGCGGCCGGCGGAAGGACGGAATAGCATTCACCATCCACTGATGGCGCGTCCGGATCCTTCCGGCAGCATCTCGCGCCCACACCGTCACGCCGCAGGTAAAAACCCGGTCTTCTTCATCTCCTTGACGGCTCCGGCGACAAGCTCCTTGACGAAATTATCGACCTCGTCCGGATTCATCGTCCTGCTCAACCCGGTCCAGACCAGCTTGCTGTCCGGCACCGAGTAAATCAGGGTCTCGACCGACACGACCTCGTCAACCCGGTAATACCCGGCATCGTAGTACGGCGGCCATGAGGCGTAACCCCACCTCCCGATAAATACACCGTCATACCAGTAGAACGGATCGTAGTATGAGCCCGGATACCAGACCGGACCAGGCACATAAGACGGCTCCAGCTGTCGGTCGATGATTCGCATGAACACCGCGTGACCGACGCGAGTGCGTTGCAGATCTGCGAGTACTTCGGTTTTGTCGGTAACGTCGGCGCCGGCGAGAAGCTCGTATCCCGGGGTGGCTTCGACCCCATGCTTATTGAGCTGCCGCGCAAGGTTGTATTCAAAGCTTCGGCGCACGGATTCATTTCCGGACAGCAATACCGCGGCGATGTGTTCGGTCCTGGGATCGATCGGACGCGCGGACGGATCCCGCCACGTCGCCTCGAACTCCGTCAGATCGCAACCCGCCGTAATTAGTAAGATGATGGAAATGAGAAAGCGACCTAGATACTTCATGGCTCTCTCCCTGGTGATAGTCTCTAGGTCGATTATATCGGCGCCGGTAAGACGGTGTTGGGGTATTGCACACTTATGGATTAAGACCCGTACTAATTCAGCAGTCACCACGTGCTTATACTGGTAGTCACTTCACACCTCCAATCACTCCGGAAAAGCTGTACTTGAAGGAAAACTGCAGTCTGTAGTCGTTGGCGTGGAAGCCATCGGCAAAGTTGGTCCGACGCCCCCACTGGAGTTCGCCGGTATACGCCACGTTTTCGACCGGCGACAGCGTCAGGTTCGCAATTGCATATTGCCCTCTGTGGAACGCATCCGCCTTCTGCAGAATGGTGTTGTCTATATCCATTTCCGAATATCCCACCGAGCTCGCCCATTTGTTCGACCAGGTGTGATCGAGAAAAGCAACGAGGCTGCGCATTGGCAGGGCTTTTCCTTTGATCGGCCGGGTGGGATCTCCAACGTTGGGTTCGGCGGCCACGTCCACCGGCGAATCGTTCATGTAGTTTTCCATGCCGTCACCGAAGACATATTCGAGGCGCAGGACGTCCTTGCCGAACTTGAGATTCGAGCTCAGGTTGATTCCCCAGCCGATAATGCTGTCGTCGAGATTAACCGCGTCTTTGAGTTGATCATCCAGCTTGATGCTCCGGAGAATTCCTCCAACCTCGACGTAGCCTTTGTTCCAACCATATCGGTAGTCGCCAGACAAGTCCGGGTACTGGTATCGCGGCTTTACGTTCTGGATTTCGATGCGATCCTCAAGCCGTCCCGGATCCTGCGATGAGCCGGGCTTTTCGAGGGCGAGTGTGAGATGTGACAGTCCGCGAATCGGCATCCAACGGACCTGCGCATTTCGGAAGAACGTCATGCCGTTCGGTCCCCAATACTCGACGATGTTTGGAAAGACATCCACATCCATGAAGGGGCTGTGCGTCTGTCCCGCGCCGAAGGCGCCTAATTCGCCGTAATAGTGGCGCGGGCGCAGCGTTGTCAGACCCGCGTCCTTGCCGACGCCAAACATATCGATCTCGAACTGCGTCTTCAGATCTCCCCAGGGAGTAGGTTGGGTGCCCTTGACCCCGAAACGAGTTTGTCGAGCACCTGCATACACTCGGCCGTCGCGCCCAAACTGCCCTTCAAACGAGGGGAGTTTTGTCGGCCGCATGACATCGAACCAGTCGGGGTCATTTGATTTGAGGGAGTACCCGATATCGCCCATAACGAAACCGTAGACCTCCAGTTCCCCTTTGTCCGGAGTTTGGACCGTCGGGGGCGGCGCCTGGGCGGAAGCCGCTAGCGCGGCGGCGAATATGAATGCGAGAGCGTGGATCCAGCGGATGCTCGGTCTTAATAACATAGGTTTCTCCTCGTCGCTATGGTCGCGCCGCTACCTTGCAACGCAGCAACCCAACGCTCGGCGTTTCACCGTGCCCGTAATCTTCAGCACGCCGGACCGAAGGCGTGTGACGCGCAGTCCGTGAGTTTTCCGATGACCTTGACCATTCTGTTCCAGCTGTGCGGCACAAGGCGCTCTTACCACCTGCCTCTGGTGGCAACAGTTGACATGAGAGTGGTCCGCCAATGCCTTGTTGGTGGAACTATCCGGTTTGCCGCAGCCGATACCCCCGCTGCCCGTAATGCCCCGGCCCTGGAACCGAATTGCTTCGGATTCGTGCGCTGGTCGCGATGACTCAAGATGTCCACTGATGCCTGACTCGACGGTTAATCAGGAGGCAAGAAGTGGTTCGACACTTACTTTCAATCATTCTTTGCGGGTTTGTAGCAGCGGCGCCGGCTCCGGGGTTTCAGGATTCGGAGTACCGCTTGACGGTCGATGTCCAGCTCGTGCAGTTGCCGGTCTCCGTGAGCGACAAAAAAGGCAATCCGTTTCACGGTCTGCGGCAGAATCATTTCGCGGTCTACGAAGATCGAATCTTGCAGGACATTTCGCTCTTCATGGAAGAGGACGTGCCGCTCAGCGTCGGGTTGGTTATTGACACCAGCAACAGCATGAAGAACATGCTGGACAATGTCGACGCGGCCGCACTGACGTTCATCCGCAACCGGAATCCCGTTGACGAGACAGCCATCATCAGCTTTAGCCACAGTGTTCAGGTAGAGCAGCCGTTCACTCGTGACGTCGAGCAACTCGAGCGCGGTTTGGACGGAATCGCAAGGGGTGGGTCCACGCGCCTCTACGATGCCATCGTGGTCGCGTCAGCGTATGTCGAACGCTTTGCCGCTCACCGGAAGAAGGTCCTGGTCGTTATCAGCGATGGCGAGGACAACGGCAGCCGGAACAGTCTTAAGGATGTCCTGAAGGTTATCGGTGAGGCGAAAGTCACTCTGTACACCGTCGGGCTGATGTCGGATGGCTTCGCCGCCACGTACGACAATCCACGCCGGACACTGAAGAAACTTGCCGAGATCACCGGCGGCCGATCATTCTTCCCCAGGAAGGTTAAGGAAATTGAAAGCATCTGCCGCCAGATTGCGGACGACTTAAGGAATCAATATACGATCGGCTATCGGCCCTCCAATCTCAACCTGGACGGTTCCTGGCGCAAGGTTGAGGTACGACTGGTACCGCCCGAGAAAAGCCCCAGGCTGACACTTCGGACGAAGCAAGGGTACTACGCGCCGCTCAGAACCAGTGACAAGACGTCAGGCTAACCGTATATGCGAGGCTCAGGTTCTCCGCACGGCGCTCTTGCGGCAATCGCACTCATGGTGTTGTTGCTGTCCTCACCCGCGGCGGCGCAAGTCAAATGGGTGGAGGAGTTTCTAGCCCGGTATAACGTTCCCGAGAGAGTCCATTTCCCGCCGGCTTCGCTCAACGCTGCAACGTCATTGGAGGCCATCGTCCAGAGTGGAATTGCATCGTTAACGACGCAGGATGTAGTCCGGCTGCTGTTGGAAAACAATCGCGAGTTGATTGTCGGCCGCGGCATTCCTCGATCGAGCTTTTACTCGACTGAATCGCTGAAACGCCCGTTTCAGCTCAACCTTCATGGCGGTGGGACGATCAGCCATACGACGAGTCCCAGTTCCAACGTGCTGGCCGGCGCGGCGTCGCTGGTTCAGCTGGCACACGACTACAATGTGGGCCTCGACCAGGTGCTCCCCACGGGCACGGCCTATACGATTGATTTCGACTTCAACCGCTTGTCGTCGAACAGCGTGTTCTATGTTTTCAATCCGGCGTACAACGGTACGATCCGATACCGCATCACCCAGCACCTCATGCGCGACTTCGGCCGTCTCGTGAATACCCATGAAATCCGGATTGCCAGGAACAATCAAAAGATCTCGGAACTCGACTTCGAATTGCAGATCATCGATCAGGTAACGACGGCGCTCGAGTCTTACTGGGACATTGTATTTGCGGCGGAGGACGTGAAGGTAAAGCGGCGCTCGCTCGACCTTGCCTTGAAGACCCTTCATGATAACCGCGCTCAGGTCCGGATCGGCACCATGGCTGCAATCGACCTGGCTCAGGCGGAAGCGGAAGCAGCGACGCGCTCCGAGGATCTGGTCGTCTCGCAGTACACACTGGACAAGTTGCAGGACGAGATGAAGAAACAAATCAGCAGGCAACTCGATCCCGGTATCGTTCTGGCGCATCTGAACCTTGTCGAGCAGGTAACCCGGCCCGGCGGCATCGTCCTTCCTCCGCTGAACGAGGCGGTTCAACTGGCCTTGCAAAACCGCTGCGAAGTGAAACAGACAGACCATGACATCGACAATCAGGACATCAACGTCCGATTCATGAAGAACCAGAAGCGGCCCGTCGTCGATGTCTCGGGAGAGTTTTCGCACGCCGGACTGGGAGGGACACAGACGATTCGATCTGGCATCGGGCAGGACTCCCAGGTTGTTCGGGTCGTGCCGGGAGGCATCGGAGACATGTTCGCGTCTCTTTTCGCTTACAGGTATCCGGGCTACAGCGCCGGCTTCAGCGTGAAGATCCCGCTGACGAACGGCGCTGCGGAGGCGGACTACGTTCGGGCTTTGAACGAACATGAAATGGCAGCCAATCGAAAGGCGGCCACGGAACAGCAAGTGGCGCTGGAGGTGAGAAACGCGTATACCCAGATCGACATGAACAAAGCGCGAGTCGAGACCACCCGTACCGCGCGAGAACTCACCGAGCGGCGACTCGCTGCCGAGCAGGCCAAGTTCGAGGCCGGCACCTCCACCGTGCGATTCGTCCTCGAAGAACAACGGAATCTGGCACAGGCCGAAACCAATGAAATGCAGGCTCTGGTCAATTACACCAAGGCGATTGTGGCCTACGATCGCGCAATCGGGAATACCCTGGCGCGGCACGGGATCGCGCTGGACACCGGGCAGCCGGTGCAGCCAAGCTCTCCATAGATTGTGCAGATTGCAACATCGAGAGGTTTAGAATTCGCCCGTAGCGAGCTTCAGTTGTCGGATCCGGTCGCTCAGATTTTCGCTGAAGCATTCCACCTCGGCGGGAGTCGCTCCGCTCGCGGCCAGGCCGATGCGGATTTGCGCGTCCGTGATTTTTCCGAGGTAGGACAGCAGCCACTTCACGTCGGAACCGCGTATATCGCGCGTCAGGTCTCCGCGATGTTTGCCGTCAAACCCCCATTTCAGCTCACCGGTTTCCGCGACCTTCACAAATTCCGGCGTCTGTTCGGCAAATCCTCTGCAATCCCACTTGCTGCGTGTGAACGCGTTTCCCCATTTGCCCATCGCTCCGCCCCAATCATCATCGACATATAGATACCGTCGCACGCCCGTCCGGTCATCGGCGAAGATTGCCAGGTTTGAATCTGTCTGGAGTTTTCCGCCGGTACCTGTGACCTGATCGCGAGCGTCCTTGGCATCCCAATTGGAGACCAGCATCAGCAAAATCTTGAGTCCCTGCAACTCGGGGCTCCCTTCAAACGGATTCTTCCGCCATGCCCAGCCGATGCCGCTGAGATATCTGGGGGCATCGCTTCGCAATTGGAACCGCGCATCTATAAACGATCCATCTCTCGCGATGTAATTGCCTGCCCGTTTCAATCCGCTGGCCCCTTCAATATGACCGGTCTCGAGAAAGTACTCCGTCTGTACGAAATAACCGCAAGCCCACAACAGCCGGGTACAGAATGTGCTTGGTTTTGACTCCTCGCCGAATTTGACATTCCACCTGGTACCACCAGCGTCCTTCACATTTACCTTAGGAGTCGTTCCGGACATATCTTCGCTGACAAAGCGGAACGGAGGCTGCGGCTGACGCTCTCGGCCGCCAATACCGTATCGAAAGTCGAACACGGATGGATCGCCCGGATCGGTCCATAGAACGTGTTCTCCGGATTCGAACGCTTGTTGCTGCGGCGGTATTCCGCCGCTGGAGTAGAGGACAGCTCCGAATACGGTGACAAGCAGGGCGCGGGTCTTTCGCCAAGGTTTCATCTAATTAAGATGACGCGGAACCGCGCCGGCACTGAATGCGCAAACAACCGGAACCTCATCGGAGGAGTCACGGGTTTTCACAGCAATCCTTACGAGCAGGACCACGAGTCCGCTGGATGCGCGGCGAATTGCATGACAAATCTCGAGGCCATGTCAGCCATGATTTCGCCCTCATTTTCCTTCCTGGTGATTGTGTACGCGGCCACCGTGGTTATGGCAGTCATTGCCTTCGAGCTCGGCCGGCGTCTTGGTCGCTGGAGAAGTCAACGGGCCGACCCGGAGCCACCGCTGCCTGTACGGGTCCTCGCCGCCAGTATCCTGAGCCTGCTCGCCTTCATCCTGGGATTCACGTTTGGCCTCGCGTCCGATCACAGCGACTCACGAAGCCGTGCGGTCTTCGATGAAGCCACCGCCATCGGCGCGACCTACCGGCGTGCAGACTTGCTGCCGGAACCTGAGCGGTCTCTTGTCCGCCACTCATTGCAGGCATACGTCGATCTTCGCATCACGGCGACTCAAGCCAGGAACAAGGAAGAAATGCTCCTGCGGCTGAGAGAGGCCCAGGAACGGATCTGGACTCAGGTGTCGGCGATCAGCAGGAGTCATGCGGCCACACCGGCCGCCGCTCCACTTGTGCAGTTGCTCACCGATCTGATCGAAATCCATTCGGAGCGGGTGCTCGCCGGCGCTCGCTCGCGAATCGATGCCGGAGTGTGGTTCGCGCTTTACTGGATCATGGCACTCTCTCTCGCTGCTGCCGGTTATCTATCCGGACTGGCCGGGGCAAAGAGATCGATTGCATCGGTCGCTTACGCGCTGGTCTTTGCCGCAGTGATCGTCATGATCGCCGCGGGCGACATTCCCGGGACCGCGCAAGTGCGTTTGAACCATCAGGCAATGATCGATCTGCGGGCGCGGATGACGGCGCCATAAGGAGGCATTGAAAACATGAGATTGTTGAAACCAGTCGGGAACACCTTGGCAAACAAACTTCCGCCGGATGAACCGGCCGTTCATAACGAAGCGACGATTATCGACGCGCTCAGCGTTCTGAGCGGCGCCGACACGGTCGAATTCAAGCTGACCGTGCCGGACTCCGACCGCTACTCTGCGATCAAGGCGCTCGATCTGGACGTGCTCGACGCCGAACTCCGTCAGGTTATTTTCTTCGATACACCGGATCTGAAGCTCAATCGTCGTGGCGTGGTGTTGCGTGCCCGGCGTATCCGCAAGGGCGGCGACACCGTAGTCAAGTTGCGACCGCTGGTCCCCGCCGAGGTTCCTGCAAAGCTTCGCCGCTCCAACAGCTTTAACATCGAAGTCGATGTCATGCCGGGCTCTCTCGTCTGCTCAGGCTCGCTGAAGGGGAAGGTCGGAAACTCGATGGTAAAGGATGTCGTTTCCGGAGAGGGCCCTGTCCGAAGTCTGTTTCTATCTGAACAACGCGCACTATACCGGGAGCACGCGCCGCACGGACTCGATATGGATTCCCTCAAGCCCTTCGGGCCAATCAATATTGCGAAGCTGAAACTGGCGCCAAAGGCCCTGAAGGGCCGCGCGATCGTCGCCGAATTATGGTTTTATCCGGACGGCTCGCGAATTCTGGAGCTTTCGACGAAGTGCCTACGGGACGAAGCGTTTCAGGCACTGGCGGAAACCCGCGCCTTTATCACGGGACGCGGCATCCGGGTCACCGGCGAACAGGAAACCAAGACACACCGCGCTCTGGAATACTTCTCGCGAATATACCGAGAGAAGCGGCGGGCCGCCTGAGGAGTATCACCAGTGCGCCTGCGTTGGATGCTTCTAATCCCATTGACGCTGCCATTCGCGAACTTCGGATTTCACCCGCCGGACAGCCTGAAGATATACGCCGTCGACGTTGAAGGCGGCAAGGCGACTCTGGTTGTCTCGCCGGCCAGTGAGTCGATTCTGATCGACACCGGGAATATCGGTGACGGCGCTCCGCGAGATGCGGCACGAATCATGGAGGCGATCAAAGATGCCGGGGTGCGCCGGATCGACTACTTGATCACCACCCACTGGCACCGCGATCATATCGGAGCCTTGCCGATAATTGCGCAACTCATCCCGGTTCGGGAATTCATCGATCATGGTCCGAGTGTCCAGCGGGATGAGAAAGTGGACGAGTTCCTTCGGAATTATCCACTCCTGTACGCCAGGTCGAAACACACGGTCGTCAAGGCGGGAGACAAGCTCGCCGTGGCCGGCCTCGACGTCTCCATCGTGGCCTCGGCCGGCAACACGATCCGGGCGGCTTTGCACCATGGAAGCTCGCCGAGTGCGTCCTGCAGCCGCTTCGTCGCTCCGGAGAATGACGACAACAATGAGAACTCGCAGTCCATTGGAATACGAATCACCTTCGGCAGATTCCGTTTAGTGGATCTGGGCGACCTTTCCACCACAAAGGAATTCACTCTGATGTGCCCGCGTAATTCCCTGGGCACAGTGGATCTCTTCATGGTTTCACATCATGGTCAGCCAAAGTCCAACTCCGAGCTGCTGGTACACGCACTCCAGCCGCGAGTGGCCATAATGAACAACGGGAGTCGCAAAGGTGGACAGCCGGAAGTCATGCAGGTCCTCTATTCCAGCCCAGGCCTTGAAAACCTCTGGCAGCTGCACTTCTCATGGTTAAGCGGGCAGGAGTACGGCGTCCCCGGCCTATTCATCGCCAACCGTGTCGACCCGCCGCACGCTACGGCGTTCTGGATAAAGGTATCGGCACAGAAAGACGGAAGCTTCACCGTAACCAATAGCCGAAACGGTTTCTCCAAGAGTTACGGCCGCCCGCCTACCACACAGGCCCCTTAATAAAGAACTCGCGTACCAGATTCCATCCCGCATTGCCCAGCAAATGCCAGCCGCCGGTTTGAAGGCCGTCGATGGTATTGAACCGGTCGGGATAAATCGAGTTGCGGGTAACCACAGGACCTACGAAGGGAGAAACGATGTTCGCTACTGAGAACACATACTCACCTCGACGGTTTCGTGCCTCAACCGTCAGCCGCAGCGCGTGACCGGTCCGCGACCATAGTCCCTTACAGGCGCAAACGTAGTAGATGGGGTCTTGATGGGTGGCAATCGACAGGCCAACCAGCGTGCTCTGATTGATCCCGCGGTCGATGAAGCCGGCGCCAAACCGCTTGCCCCAGCCCTCCGGCTTCGTACCCCATTCTTCAGGCGAATCCGTTACCCATGTCCCCCAGCTCGCGCCGACAGCGCTGCCGAGCGTGGAACGTACTCCTGCCACTCCGCGAAAGCCATGTTTCGCAATTCTCTTGTTCGAAGGAAAGCTATAGGCGCCGGCTGTCGAAGCCGCATTGGAGGCGGGGGCAGGAGTGGGCGATACGGTCGGGTTACCGGCGGAAACGTCCTTCGGGACGTCACTCTGGGCAAACAAGGCGATCGGAAGGAGCGTGCACAGCAGAACAATTATGATTCTCATGTTTTGCTGATTGCACCTCCGCATCCTGAACACGCTCGTTTTGTGAAGCCGGTAGTTTTGTCATCAACGACCCGAAACAACGGAATCGTGCCGGAACCCAGCGAGTCCGGCATCACCGATCGGCTGCACGATTGCACCTCCGGTTACGACTTTTGCAGGGAGGTGAACACCGTGCATTCGAGGTTATTCTGCGCGCGAGTCGCCTGCGCGCTGTTTCTCATAATTGTTCTAAGTGTTCGCGGCGTCGCGGAACAGACGCTTACGGTCGAAGTCGACCTGGTCAATCTCTACTTCACGGTCTGCAACAGGAAAGGCCATCCCGTTGCAAATCTCGAGCGCGACAGGTTCGCGGTTCTGGAGGATGGCACGCCTCAGCTCATAACCCACTTCAGCCGCGAGTCCGATGAGGTTATGACCCTTGCCCTCATCATCGATACCAGCGGCAGCGTTCGCGACAAACTCGCTTTCGAACAGCGGGCGGCGATCGATTTTGTACGCACCCTGGCGACGCATACTCGTTACAGGGCTGCCGTATTGACGTTCGATTCCGCGATCGAGCTTAAGCAGGATTACACCGACGATCCCGAGCTGCTGGCTAGTTCCTTACGCAAAACGATTGCCGGTGGTGGAACTCGTTTCTACGACGCCCTGTCGTATGCGCTCAGTGAGAAGCTGGGCGGTCCGGAGCTTCGGAAAGCGGCTATCGTGCTTAGCGACGGCGCCGATAATGTCAGTTCGAGTTCTTTAAATGACGTTATTCGCACCGCCCAGCTCAACAATGTGATGATTTATGCGATTAGCGTGAATGGCCTCGGCCTGAACTGGGTCGATTCCGAGGCAAGCGACAGAATCCTGCAACGGCTGGCGGCGGAAACCGGCGGAAAGGCTTACTTCCCGAAGAAGCTGAAGGCCCTTCCCGCCGATTTCACTGCGATCGGTAATGAACTTCGCGCCCAATACTCACTTGCTTACAAATCCACAAACCCTGAAAGGGATGGCGCCTTCCGCAGTGTCAGGATCGATGTCAAGAACAGCAACTATTCCGTTCGCACACGAACCGGTTACTATGCCCCGCGTATGCAGGCGCGGTGACCGGTCATGCCGCTCGCCGGTCGATGTCTGTCGTGTCCAGAAATCTTGCCAGCCGGTGGACCCTCAGGGAAAACATGATCCAGGAGAGTCCATGAAAGATGAGGTCGATTCCGATGTAGCAGCCGAGAAGGTACAGGCTGGTGGACTGCCAGTTCTTCAACATGACCGTACCCAGAGCCAACGATGTGAGCCCGCTGACCAGAGACCAGCCCCAATTCGGAAACTTCATGATGACTGAAGCGACGGACCTGAAGATTCCAGCGGCTACCAGGATGGCGCCAACGATCAAGGTAATCGCGACCGCCCCCGCCAGCGGATAGCTCACCGCCGCAATCCCGGCAATTGTGCTGAGTGCGCCCGCCGCGAGTGTCAGCAGAAAACCGTTCCACTTGCCGCTCATCAGCGATAAGCCCATCAGTGCGGCCCCGGCAGCGAACAGCGTCCAGCCCAACATCGTTACCGAGAGCAGTGTCGTCGCCACAGCCGCTCCTGCGGCCGCCCAGCCAAGGATTACCAGAAATCCGCCCAGTGCGGCATACCAGCCCCACTTCCTGTTCAGATCCGCGATTTCAGAGCGGAAACTGTTTCGCGCAGTATTAAAGAAGCTGACATTGTCCATAATCGACCTCCTCCCCACCGGTTTGTCTTGCAAATCGCCCTGGCGGGATATTGTCTTTTTGTGCAAGACGCCGGCCACGTCAACGGTCAATGGAATCAGTTGTCGCAGCGTTACAGGTCCGTTGAATTGCTGGGGAAAACCAGTCTTCACGCAAGGAAGGTTTACTCGGCCCTGCCTTACCGTAAACGTTTGCTCAGGCTCCGGAATAAGTACCGATTCTGTGACCCGTGCACTTCCGATAAGAACAGAGTGGTGACTAACTGGTGGCCCCTTGCTTCGTCCTGTTTTCTACTGGCCGGCATATTCGTCTTGCTCGAAACCGGCCGCCGTCTGGGAACACGCAAGGCCGCGGATAACGGAACGGCCGTTGTCAACGGTGCGGTGTTTGGCCTGGTAGGGCTTATGCTGGCGCTGACTTTTTCCGGTGCTGCGTCACGTTGGGAGTGGCGTCGAAACCTTGCCGTGGAAGAAGCCAACGCCATTGGTACCGCATATCTGCGTCTTGATTTGCTTCCTCTGGAGTATCAGCCGGCTCTACGCGCCACTTTTCGGAGTTACCTGCAGTCACGGCTTGCGTTCTATTCGAAACCGGATTTCGCCGCGGCGAAAAAGGAACTCGAACATTCCAATTCGCTGCAGATGGAGATCTGGCGACAGGCAGTTGCCGCCACGGAAAGGGTGGAAGGACCAGCGGTAATGACCCTGGTGCTGACCAATATCAACGAGATGCTCGACATCACCACAACTCGAACGATGGCGTTGCGCGCGCATCTGCCGCTGGCGGTTCTCGCAATGCTCGGCATCACGGTTCTGGTCGCCTCCCTTCTCGCGGGATACAGCATGGTCGGAACTCGAACCATCACGCATCGGCTGTGCTTTGCTCTGTTGCTCGGCATGACGGTGTATCTGATTCTGGAGCTCGAATTTCCAAGGATGGGTTTCTTTCGCATCGATGACGTGGACCAGGTTCTGGCCGAGACCCTGGAACAGATGAAGTGAAGTAATTGGTGCAGGTCGATCACTCGTATAAACGCCGCCGAATGCAGGTAGGTTTGCCGGTTACTCCTCCCGCGATCTCTGCATACGATTAGTTCAAGGAGGCTTGAAATGAGAGCGAACATGGCAATCCTCTGCGCGATTCTGATCGTGCGTGGCAATACGCCGTTGGCTGCCCACCACGAGCAGCAACCGGCAGAAGAAAGCGTAAGGATTCCGGCGGATCAACTGGATGCCCTCGTGGCACCCATTGCACTCTATCCCGACCCGCTGCTGAGTCAGACACTGGTGGCATCCACCTATCCTTTGGAGCTCATGCAACTCCAGCAGTGGCTGGATAGGAATAAGGGGCTCGCAGACAAAGCCATGGTCGATGCCGTTTCGAAGCAGCCCTGGGATTCAAGTATCCAGGCGATGGCGGCGCTTCCCAACGTGGTAAAGCGGCTCTCCGACGACATTCAATGGACGACGGACCTGGGCAACGCCTTTCTCTCACAACAGAGCGATGTGATGGACGCCGTGCAACGAATGCGCGTCAAAGCGCAAGGCAACGGCGCGCTGGTTTCCAATGAACAACAAAAGGTGGAGACGAAGGTCGTCGAGAACAAGACCGTTGTTGTCGTGGAGCAGGCGGAGCCGGAAGTCGTGTATGTGCCGGAGTACAACCCCGTCGCGGTCTATGGGGAGCCGGTTTATCCCTATCCGTCGATCTACTACCCACCCTATTCCGGAGCGGTAATCGGCGCGAGCGCGATCTCCTTCGGCCTTGGTGTGGCGATGGGAGCTGCATGGGGTGGCGGATGGGGTTGGGGCGCGGGTTGGGGCAACAACGACATCGAGATCAACCGAAACAATAACTTCAACCGCAATACCAACATCAGCGGCGGCAATCGCCTGGGGCAAAACAACAGCTGGCGGCACAACCCGCAGCATCGCGGGGGCACTCCGTATTCGAACCGTGCAACCGCCCAGAGGTTCGGCTCAAACGCCCGAGGGGACTCGCTGGACAGCCGGCGCAAAGGGGCCCAGCAACAGATTGCCCGCGAAAAAGGCAATCTCAGCAGTGTCGGCGAGCGTGGTGGACTCGGTAATCGCTCCGGCGCGGGCTCCCCCGGCGGCTCTGGCATCGGTGATCGAAGCCTCGGCTCGGGCGGACGAAACATTGGGGGCGGTGATCGCATCGGCGGGGGCGGCGATCGCATCGGCAGCCGCAATCTCGGCGGCGGTTCTTCATTAGGTAGTCCAGGTGGCTTCGGCGGCGGCTTTGGCGGCGGTTCGGGAGGTTTCAGCCGAGGGTCAGCCGGCTCGAGCAGTAGTCGCGGCAGGTCCAGCATGGGTGGATCCAGGATGGGCGGCGGCGGTTTTGGTGGTGGCGGCGGGGGCCGTGCAAGGGGCGGCGGTGGTGGAAGAAGGAGGTAAATCATGAATCAGGTAATACGTATGAAATCGTCACGCTACCTAATGGGAGTTGTTCTGTCGTGTCTTGTGTCGCTTACGCTTTGCAGGCAAAGCAACGCCGCGCCCGCGCCGAAAACCTTTGCTACACCTGAGGCAGCGGCGGCTGCACTCATCGACGCGGTGGAACGGTTTGACCTGACCGTCCTCGACCAGATCCTCGGCCCTGCCGGCAAAGACATCGTTCACAGTGGCGAACCCGCCCGTGATCGCGAAATCGCGCAGCAGTTCGCCGAGCAGGCCCGTACAAAGATGGAAGTGTCGGTCGATCCTAAAACAAAGAGGCGGGCGTTCATTTCAGTGGGAAGTGACGAGTGGCCCTTTCCGGTACCCATCGTTAAATTGGGCACGACGTGGTCTTTCGATTCGAAAGCGGGGCTTAACGAAATCCTGATTCGCCGCATCGGCCGCAATGAATTGGATGCGATCGAGATCTGCCAGGGATTCGTCGAGGCGCAAAGAGAGTACTCGCTCACCAAGCACGGCGACTCCAATGTCAATCAGTATGCACAGAGAATCATCAGCACACCCGGGAAGCAGGACGGGCTGGCATGGCAGAACGCCGACGGTACATGGGACGGCCCGGTTGGTGAAAATGTGGCGCGCGCGATCGAGCGCGGTTACACCAGTCGCACGGAACCCTATCATGGCTACTTCTTCAAGGTCTTGAAGGGGCAGGGGCCGGCAGCGCCGCTCGGACAAATGGACTACGTTGTGAACGGAGCGATGATCGGCGGCTTCGCTCTTATTGCCGTCCCGGCACAGTATCAAGTCACCGGCGTCATGAGCTTCATCGTAAGCAATGACGGAGTCGTCTATCAAAAAGACCTGGGTCCGAACACTCTCGAGGCCGTCCGGAAAATCGAGCGCTTTAATCCGGACAAAAGTTGGAATGCCGTCGAGGAGTAGCCGTCCCAGAGCTGCCCTGTTCAGCCTGATTCTGTTGACGCGATGCCTCATCCTGCATGGTCAGGATGATCCGGCAGCTGCGCCAACAGCGGATCCCGGCAAGAGCAAAAGCCAGAAGCGCGGTTCGATTGTAATTGCACCGATCCCGGTGTCGAGCCCGGCCGTCGGTTCCGGTTTGCTGCTCGTGGCCGGGTATGTCTTCAAGCTGAATCCGCAGGACAAGCTGTCGCCGCCGTCGGTGCTGGGAACTGCCGGAGCTTACACGAACAACGGAACTGTCGCCGGTGCCATTGGCGGGCGGCTCTATTACGACGAGAACAAGTATCAAACCACGTTTGTAATGGGACAAGGCCGCATCAATTATGACTTCTTTGGCATCGGCCGGCTTCCGGGCGGGCTTGGTGGGTCCGTGCCGTTACAGACGAGCGGGACGATCTTGTTCGGCGAGTTCATGCGCAACCTCGGCAGGCGCGTCTTTGTCGGCGGCCGGTATCAATATCGGCGGCTTTCTTCGCGAGTCGAAAGCGATGTCCGGCAGCCGGATGTGTTCGAAGTCCCCGAGATCGATTTCCGCGCCAATTCCGCGGCCCTCGGGCTGCATGTGCAGCGGGATAGCCGCGACAGCAATTTCTATCCGACAAAAGGCAGCTTGCTGAATCTGGTCGGTGACTTCTTCGATGAGGGGTGGGGCAGCCGGCGGAAGTATCAGACATACAAGGTGTCGTTCAGCGCCTACCGGGAGGTGTCCGAACGAAGTGTGATCGCGTATCAGGCGCTGGGCTGCAGCGCCAACGGCAATGTTCCCTTTTACGATCTTTGCCTTTATGGCGTAAACAATCAATTGCGCGGCTACGAAGGCGGACAGTTCCAGGATCGTCGCATGTTCACGGCCCAGGTCGAATATCGCGCGGAATTAGTGAAGCGAGTCGGCCTGGTTGCGTTTGGTGGAGTCGGCACCGTTGCTCGTGGTTGGAGCGCCGTTCGCTTCGACGATCTGCTGCCCGCCGCCGGCGCCGGCCTGAGATTCACCCTCGACAAGAAGAACCACATCAATTACCGCGTCGACGCGGGGTTTGGCCGCGAAGGCCGAACGCTCACGATCGGCGTGAGCGAAGCCTTCTAGCTCTGGTTCAACCGGGATCAATATGCTTGAAGTCCTTCGGCACGGAACTGAGCGCGCACGCGCTCGACGAGTTCGGCCGGAGGTGGCACGCAATCGCCGAGCGTGTAATTGAGGTTGAGCGCATCCCATTTGAATCGACCCATCTGGTGAAACGGCAAAACGTCCACTCGCTGGAAGTTGCCAAGCCGGGCGGCGAACGCTGCAGTCCGCGCGATGTCTGCAGGGTCGTCTGTCAATCCGGGAACCAGCACATAGCGCAGCCAGGCCGGTTTCCGGCGCGCCGCCAAACGCTCGGCGAAATGTAACGTGGGAGCGTTGTCCATCCCGGTCAGACGCAGGTGCCGGTCGGGGTCCCAGGTCTTGATATCGAGCAGCACCAGATCGATGTTGTCCAGCTCCGAATCGGTGAGCCGTTCGCCGAGGCTTCCGTTGGTGTCAAGGGCCGTATCGACGGCCATCGCACGCGCAGCGGCAAACAGCCTCACGACAAAGCGGTCCTGCATCAGCGGTTCACCGCCGCTCACCGTCAAACCGCCTGCCATGACCCTCAGGCCGGTGCGATATTTACGCAATTCTTGCACAGCGCGGGCCAGAGTTACGGGAATGCCGTTGCTCATTGTCCAGGTGTCCGGATTATGGCAATAAAGGCACCGCCAGTTGCATCCGGCAGTCCACGCGACCACACGCACGCCCGGGCCGTCAACCGCCGAGCCTGTGGTGAAAGAATGAAGGAAACCCATTTCCCCAGTCGCCAACGCCTGACGCACGTCTGACTCCGGCACGTCCCGACCGAGCTTCACCCGGAGGTCAAACGGGCTCTTCGCCACCAGACCGACGGGTGGGTTGCTTAGACTTTTCATCGCTAGCTCCCATGAAAGGTGCGATTGATGACGTCCGCTTGTTGCTCGCGGGTAAGCCGGACGAAGTTCACGGCGTATCCGGAAACGCGAATCGTCAAGGTTGGATATTTCTCGGGGTGATCCATCGCATCGATCAGAGTGTCGCGATTCAGGACATTCACGTTCATGTGGTAACCCGTGCTGCCGAAGAACGCGTCGAGGATACTTTGCAGATTGGTGACCTGATCCTCTTCGATTCTTCCCAGACCGGTCGGCATTAACGTTGACGTCAGAGAGATGCCGTCGGCCGCATCCCTGTACGGGATCTTGGCGACAGACGCCGCCGAAGCGTGGATCCCGTGCTTGTCGCGTCCGTGCATGGGATTTGCGCCCGGCGCAAACGGTTCACCGTGCCGCCGGCCGTCCGGCGTATTGCCGGTGCTCTTGCCGTAAACAACGTTCGACGTGATGGTGAGGATCGATTGTGTGTGAATGGCATGGCGATAAGTTGGATACTTCCTCAACTTGTTCATGAATGTGCGGACAACCCAGCCGGCGAGGTGGTCGACTCGATTATCGTTGTTGCCGAATTGCGGAAACTCCCCCTCAACCTGGTAATCCGTCACCAGTCCGATTTCATCGCAGATCACACGAACCTTCGCGTAGCGGATCGCGGAGAGACTATCGGCAACCACAGACAAACCCGCCATGCCGAAAGCCATGGTTCGCAGCGGGGCATAGTCGTGCAGCGCCATCTCGATCCGCTCGTAAGCGTACTTGTCGTGCATGTAGTGAATGACGTTCATGGCGTTGACGTAGACGCCCGCCAGCCAGTCCATCATCTTTTCGAACCGCTCGATGACGTCGTCGAAGTCGAGGTACTCGCCCCTGACGGCGCCGTTGGCCGGCCCGATCTGATCTCCGGTCAACTCGTCTCTGCCGCCGTTAATGGCATACAGCAGACATTTAGCCAGATTGGCGCGAGCGCCGAAGAACTGCATTTGTTTGCCGACGAGCATCGGTGAGACGCAACAGGCGATGGCGCCGTCATCGCCCCAGGACTGGCGCATGATCTGATCGCTTTCGAATTGAATGGCGCTGGTGTCGATCGAGACCTTTGCCGCGAACCGCCTGAACCCATCGGGCAAACGCGGAGAGTACCAGATCGTCAGATTCGGCTCCGGCGATGGGCCCAGGTTGTAGAGAGTCTGAAGAAAGCGAAAGCTCGTCTTCGTCACCAGCGGGCGCCCGTCATCACCCATGCCGGCAATGGACTCCGTTACCCAGGTGGGATCGCCGGCGAACAGCTCATCGTATTCCGGTGTGCGCAGGAAGCGGACGATGCGCAGCTTGATCACGAAGTCGTCGATGATTTCCTGTGCCTGCTGCTCGCTAATCCGACCGGCCGCCGCGTCGCGTGCGAAATAAATATCCAGGAACGTGGACGTCCGGCCGAGCGACATTGCCGCTCCGTTCTGTTCCTTTACCGCTGCGAGATAGGCGAAATAGAGCCACTGCACGGCCTCGCGGGCCGAATTGGCGGGAGCTGAAATGTCGAAGCCGTAGCGGCCGGCCATTCGCTCCAACTCTTCAAGCGCACGAATCTGCTCGCTCAGTTCCTCGCGATCGCGAATGATCTCGTCCGTCGACATCGCGGAGTCGAGAGCGAACTTTTCTCTCTGCTTTTCCACGATCAGGCGCGCAACTCCATAGAGCGCCACACGCCGGTAATCTCCGATGATGCGGCCGCGGCCGTATGCATCGGGGAGACCGGTGAGAATGTGTGAGCTGCGGCACTTCCTCACTTCGCTGGTGTAAGCATCGAAGACCGCGTCGTTGTGGGTCCTGCGATACTTCGAAAAGATCTCGACGACGTGGGGATCGGGCTCGTAGCCATAGGCCTTTAACGCATTCACAACCATTCGGAGTCCGCCATTGGGCATGACGGCCCTCTTGAGCGGGGCGTCGGTTTGCAGGCCCACGATGACTTCGGTCTGCTTATCGATGTAGCCAGGTGCATGTGCAAGGATCGAGCTCGGAACCTGAGACACGTCGAGGACCCCTTTCTTACGCTCGCGAACAAAGAGTGCGTTCAGCCGGGCCCACAACCGTTTCGTACGTTCCGTTGCTCCTGCGAGAAAGGCGGCGTCGCCCTCGTAAGGCTCGTAGTTCTGCTGAATGAAATCGCGAACGTCGATTTCTGTTTGCCACAAACCCTTGTTGAATCCGTCCCAGGCCGGAGTCGCTGTCTCCGCAATGTTGGTCAGCGCCGTTGCCATCGTATTCTCCGTTTCTCGCGTCAGGACTCAATCGCGCAACCGCAACAGCGTACCTGTGTGACGCGCGATCATTAATTCCTCGTTTGTCGGTATGACCCACGCCGAGACCGCGCTGGACGCGGTGGAAATTCGCGGGCCGTTGCCGGCGTTAGCTGCCGGATCGAGTTGCAGGCCTAGCCAGGCGCTTGCTTCGCAAATCCGCCGGCGGATCTCCGGGGAGTTTTCCCCGATTCCGGCAGTGAAGACCAGACCGTCGACACCGCCGAGAACTGCAGCGAGAGCCCCGATTTCTTTCGCGGCGCGGTAGACGAAGTAATCCACCGCAAGCCGGGCTTCCGGTTCGCTTCGGTCGAGCAACTCGCGCATGTCGTTGCTAATCCCTGAAATCCCGAGCAGGCCCGACTTCTTATAAAGGATCGTCTCCACATCTTTAGGCGTGAGGCCCAGGTTCTGAAACATATAGAGAATCGCGCCGGCATCGATTCCACCTGGCCGGGTGCCCATGCACAGGCCGTCCATTGCGGTAAATGCCATCGTGCTGTCGACGCTCTTTCCGTCCTTCAGTGCACACAAACTGGCGCCGCTGCCGAGGTGGGCGGCGATTACTCGGCCCTGGGCAATTTCCGGCGCCTTCTCCGGCAGAACAGAGGCGATATATTCGTAAGACAAGCCGTGAAAGCCATAGCGCTGGATTTCGCCATTGCCGATCTCACGGGGCAACGGGATCACTCGCGCAACTGCCGAGTGGCCGCGATGAAAGCCGGTGTCGAAGCACGCCACCTGCGGCACGTCCGGCAAACGCTCGAATATTGCGTCGATGGCAGCGAGGTTGTGCGGCTGATGCAGCGGCGCAAGCGGCACGAACGTGTAGAGGTCGTCGAGCACCTGTCGACTCACCAGGGCAGGAGCGGCAAACCGGCCTCCGCCATGAACGACGCGGTGACCCACGCCCACAACTCGCGAGCCGCCGTACTCCGAGCGAAGCCAGCTCGCCAGGACATCAATTGCAGCCCAGCCATCGTGAACGGACGGACTCAGCTTCTCGTCGGCCAGGATTCCGCCGGCCCGGTCTTTGACCGCAAGGCTTGGAGAGGTACCGATACCTTCGACCTGGCCGCGAGCTTCGAGCCGCCAACTCTCGGATCCCGGCCGTTGAAAGACCGAGAACTTCAGGCTCGATGAACCCGCGTTGAGCACCAGAGCGAAATCATCCATGGATCTCTCCCGGCTTCCGCCGGCGCGCATGAGCGGCCAGCATCGCGACGGCGCAGCTTGCAATTCGCGACCGTACGCTATCGGCGCGACTGGTCAGAATCACAGGCACTCGCGCGCCCAGCACAAGCCCGGCGCTATCGGCATTTGCCAGAAAGCTGAGCAGCTTCGCCAGAATGTTTCCGGATTCCAGGTCGGGTACTAGCAGGATGTCCGGATCGCCGGCGACAACCGAGCGAATGGCCTTGGTCGCCGCGGCTTCGCGGCTAATGGCATTGTCAAAAGCCAGCGGACCGTCCAGAACTCCGCCGGTGATCTGCCCACGCTCGGACATTTTGCACAGTGCGGCCGCGTCGATGGTGGCGGACATTTTGGAGGTTACCGTTTCGACCGCCGCGAGGATGGCGACTTTGGGCGTTTCGATACCGAGCGCATGGGCCAGATCGATGGCGTTCTGGCAGATGTCGACCTTGTCTTCAAGAGTAGGAGCGATATTGATCGCACCGTCGGTGACCAGCAGCACCTTGTGATATGTAGGGACGTCCATGACAAACACATGGCTGATGCGCCGCCCGGTGCGCAGCCCACCATCGCGCGACACGACTGCGGCCATTAATTCGTCGGTATGAAGGCTGCCCTTCATCAGCAGCTCTGCCTTGCCTTCTCGCACCAGTGCGACTGCTGTTGCGGCCGCGGCGTGGCTGTGGGGCGCATCGACGACCTCGAAGCCGGCGATATCGATTTGGGCGGTTTGGGCCGTCGCCGCAATCCGGCCCGCAGGGCCAACCAGAATAGGCTGAATCAAGAGGTGCTGTGCCGCGTCGATGGCGCCCGCCAACGCGCTCGCTTCGCATGGATGCGCTACCGCGGTGACGATCGGCGCCATGCCCCTGCACCTTTCAAGCAGCCGCTTGTACTTTCCCGTTCCGGTCAACGGATTCACTTCTACCTCGCTCTAAGCAGCAGACAAGTTCGCGGAAGCCGTGCGGGCGGCCGGTCCCGTTTCCCTCAGCATGAACGCGAGGAGAATCGCGACGACCACGCCATACATAAGGGGCGTGAAAACACTCTGATAGTGGCCCAGTTCCATTTGTCCGGTTCCGCCGGAGGTGCGTTGCAACATTCCTGCAAAGACCGGCGCGAGCAACGCGCTGAACGTGTAGTTCAGAAAGTTGATGACCCCCGTTGCTGTGCCGGCGAACTGGGGAGGATTGGCTTCTTTGATTACGGTGTAAGTCAGCATGGCCGAACCTGAAGCAATTCCGGCGAACAGGCCAAGCGCGTTGGGAGGAAGAACGTTTTTCGGGCCATGGAGTATCCAGGCCACGCAACCTAGAAGCACCGCGGCACCACCGACAATCACCGGCTTTCGCCGGCCTATTCGGTCGGAGAGATAACCGAGCAGAGGGCAGCCGATAATCCAGCCGAAAGGCACCATCGCCGATCGCATGACTGCCGCGCCGTAATCAAAGCCATGGCCTTCCTGCAGGTAACGCACGCCCCAGGTCATAGCGAAGATGGTTGTTGGAATGAACAGCAGCCCGGCAATCAGTCCGCACAGAATCGATTGCGGATTTGTGAAAACGACACGAAACGCCCGCATCGTTGGCTTCATACCCGAATGACCCTGCTTCGGGGTTTCACCTCCAGGCAGGAGCAGGTAGAGAAGAACGGCCAGCGCCAGTCCGGCAATCCCCATGCTTGTCCAGAAAACACTCCATCCAATACCGGCGGCCATCAACCGTCCTACCACGAACTGGCCAGCAGACCCGCCCGCCATGCCGAACATCTGCGTTGCGCCGACCAGAGTCGCTGCCGAAGCAGGAGGAAATTCCCGATTCGCGATATAGATTGCTCCTACCAGCGCGAAGACTCCGCCGGCTCCCTGAAGAAAACAGCCGCTGCCGGCCACGTCGCGATTGCCGGTCGCGAACAGCAGAGTTCCGAAACCGGCGACGCCCGCCGCAAGCGGCAGCAAGTGCCGTGGGCCGACCCGGTCCATGGCGGCGCCGGCGATAAGGCTGAAAGGCGAATATCCGTAGTAGAACAAGCTCACGATGGAAGCCACGCCCATCGCATTAAGACCGAACGCTTCCGATAACTCCGGCATCATGACGGAAGGCGTGGATCGCAATGCGTACTGATAGAAATAAAAGGTTGCCGCCAGCAGCCATGCAACGGCGGCAACCTTAGGAGGGTTCGTGGTCATTCCGCCATGCTACGGTGGTCGACCGCGCCAGAGAGATGTGAAGAGTTACAGGTTTGCCCTGGGAAACTACGCACGGCAGACCAGATTAGTTTCCGGCGGCGCGGGGTTCAATCCGCCGGGAACATTCTTTTCACCCGGCCGTGTTTTCTCACTTCCCGTTACGTAGTTCTCAGCTACTCGGCAAGGCGTCGATCGGCTCTATTCTCAATTGATGGTGCAACGAGTGTTTCTGATCCTTGTATTAAACGCTACAGTCGCGACAGCACAGAACCGGCCTCAATTGCCGCCCGAACTATCGCTTCGTCAGGCTGTGGAAATCGCTCTCGCCAACAGCAGCACGCTTCAGCAGGCACAGGCGAACCTCGATCAGGCATCGGGCCGCTACCAGCAGTCGCGCTCGGTGCTGCTGCCTCAGGTTTATGTCGCCGCCCGCCAGGGTTATTTGACGCAAAATCCAAGCGGTTTCGGAATTGACGTCCCCGGGCTGCCCAGCCTGCTCGGACCGTTCGGGTCAATGGACGCTCGCGTCCTTCTGACTCAGGACCTGTTGAACATCGCAGGCATTCGAGCCTGGCAAAGTTTCAGTTCTCGTCGCGACTCGCGGCGTTTGCTGGTCGACAATGCCCGCGAAGTGGTGACGCTGAATGTTGTCGGAGCTTACCTGCAGGCGCTGCGGGCCAGGGCATACCGTGACTCGCTGATCGAGCAAACCCGCCTGGCAAACGAATTGTTCAAGCTGACCGGCGATCGACTACGACAGGGCGTCTCGTCGGAACTGGATGGAAACCGCGCGGAACAACAGGTGAATTCACTCGAACAGCAACGCCTGGAGGCAGAGCAGAGTTACGCCGCCGCGAAACTCGAGCTCGCCAATCTTCTCCAGGTCACTATCACCGACAAATTCGAAGTTGCCGATCCAGCCGCATACGGAACCGGCGAAACCATGGACCGCGATGCGACGTTGCAATCCGCGTTAGCCTCCCGTCCGGATTATCGCGCCGCTGAAGCGGCGGTCAAAGCGGCCGAACTGAATATCAAATCCGTCGAAGCCACACGGTTGCCGACTTTCAGGGTGAGCGCCGGCGATGGGCAAAGCGGAACAACCCCGGTTCACAACGTCAATACGTACGACGTTCGCGGCGTGCTCAGCCTGCCGATCTTTACGGGCGGCCGTATCCGCGGCGAGATAAGGGAAGCCGAAGGCACATTGCGAGAAGCCAGGGCAGGTCTCGAGAAGGAGCGGGCACAAATCGAGACGGATGTACTGACGGCGATATCCGGCGTCGATTGGGCTCTGAAACAGGTGGAAACCAGCGGCCAGAATGTCGGGCTGTCACGCCGCGAGGTGGAAATGACGCGGACGCGATTTGTCCAGGGCGTAGCGGATAACACCGAGGTGGTGAATGCGCAGGACCGCCTGTCACGAGCCGAGGACGCGCGCATCCGGGCGCAGTACACGCTGGGTCTGGCGCGCGCCAACCTTTCACGCGCGATTGGCGGTGCGGAGCGAGCCTATCGCAAGTAAGCATGGAGAAAGAACTATGAAGCGTACTTCATTACTGGCGATCGCATTACTTGGCCTTTGCGGCTGCTGGCGCACAAGTGCCGATTCCGACGGCCGTCTCTTCATCAGCGGCCGCATCGACGGCGACACCGTTGATCTTTCGTCGAAGAGGCCCGGGCGGGTCGTGGAGATCAAGGTCCGCGAGGGAGATCCGGTGCAGGAGGGCCAGGTTCTGGCGGTGCTCTCGAGCGACCAGGATGAAGCCCGGCGCGACCAGCAGTCGGCGCGGGTGCGAAGCGGCCAGCGCAAGCTGGACAAGCTGAAAAAGCAGCTGGCAACCTATGGCGAACGGATCCGCCAGGCGCAGATTTATCACGAACAGGCGCAGACCGACGCTCCCGCCCGCGTCCAGGAAGCGGAAGCCAATCTCGCCACCAGCAAGGCCGACCTCGTTCGGGCCGAGGCCGAGTTGGAGCAGCGCAAAGTCGATGCCGAGCGTTATGCGCCACTGGCCAAGCTCGGGGCGGTTTCCACACAGATTGTGGAGCAGTACCAGACGCAGCTCAAAGTCAGCGAAGCGGCCACCGACGCCAGCCGGAAGAAAGTTGCCGCCGCCGAAGCATCTCTGCTCACGGCTCAGGCTCAGTTGGAGAATCCCCGCATCAAGGAATCCGACCGGCGCACGCTGGAGCGTGAAACCGATGAACTCAGGGCGGAGATCGCTTCGGCTGAGGCGGATGTGGAAGCGGACATGGCGGAGTTACGGCGTATTGAAGCGGACCTGAACGACTTGAAGATTTCCGCTCCGATGTCCGGCACCATTCTTACCCGCACGGCGGAACCGGGACGCGTGGTTTCGGCGGGGCAAACGATCCTCACGATGGTGGACTTGAACAAGCTCTACCTGCGCGGTTTTGTCCCGGAAGGAAATGTCGGAAAGGTGAAAGTCGGCCAGCCGGCGGAAGTCTATCTGGATTCCAAGCCGAAGGAAGCCATTCCCGCTGAAGTCATCCGTATCGATCCGCAAGCCATGTTCACACCCGAGAACACTTACTTCAAGGATGATCGGGTGAAACAGGTGATGGGCGTGAAACTCGGTCTGCGCAGCGCGTACGGTTTTGCCAAACCGGGCATGCCGGCCGACGGCCACATTCAAATCGGGGGCCAGTGATGTCCGTCCAGACGGTCGTCGAAGCGAACGCGTTATCGAAGGCCTATGGTTCTTTGAAGGCCCTCGACGAAGTTAGTTTCGACGTGCGCAAGGGCGAGATCTTCGGCCTGATCGGCGCCGATGGCGCCGGAAAGACCACGGCCTTTCGCATCATCGGCGGCGTTCTCGGGCATGGAGGGGGTGACGTTCGGGTGCTGGGCAGCGCTCCTCGCGACGCTCGTCCGCGTGTGGGATATCTCACGCAACCGTTCAGCCTGTACATGGATCTGAGCGTGGACGAAAACCTGACCTATGCCGGCGGTCTGCGCGAGGTTGCGGAGTCGGACTTCTCAGCGCGCCGCGAGCGTTATTTTAAGCTGTTCGACTTGGACCGGTTTACCGAGCGGCTCGCCGGCAGATTGAGCGGCGGCATGAAGCAGAAACTCGCGCTGACTTGCGCCCTGATCGCCGATCCGACGCTTCTGCTCCTGGATGAGCCGACCACCGGCGTCGATCCCGTCACCCGCCGCGACTTCTGGGATGCCTTGACATCGCTGGCGACGGGCGGCATGTCCATTATCGTGGCGACCCCCTATCTGGACGAGGCCGAACGCTGCCACCGCGTGGCGCTGATGGAACGCGGCAAAATCTACGATATCGACACACCCGCTCGCTTCCGCTCCAAGATGGGAGTCACGCGACTCGAAGTCAAAGTCGCGCCTTTGGCCGGCGCCGAAGATACTCTGGCAAAGTCCCCGGAAGCGCAGGACGTTCAGCGGTTCGGCGATCGCCTGGACATCATGGCCGCCCGGCCGGATGCCGCCGAAGCGGACATCCGCCTGCGGGCGCAAGCGAATGGCTTCGAGGTTACCGAAGTCGTCCGTTCGCAGCCGACGCTCGAAAACGCCTTCGTCGGTCAGTTAAGGAAAATGCGCGGGGCTCATACCCCGCCGTCCTTTCCCAAACCCTCACCGGCGCTGAACCGAAAAGAGGTGGTGATCGGGGCGAAAGATCTGAACAAGCGCTTCGGATCGTTCCAGGCGGTGAAGAACTTTCAGCTCGAAGTGCGCAATGGCGACATCTATGGACTGCTCGGCGCCAATGGCGCCGGCAAGACCACGTCCATCAAGATCATTTGCGGTCTGATCGATCCGACCTCCGGCAGCGTCACGTTACTAGGTAAGTCCAAAGGGCTGCGGTCGGCCGAAGTGCGCTCGCGAATCGGATACATGTCGCAGAAGTTCGCGCTCTACGATGACCTGACGATTGGCGAGAACCTGGACTTCTACGCGCGGCTCTACGGCGTGGACGAGAGCGTGCGCGAAGAGCGTAAGAAATGGGTCCTCGAAACGGCGGAGCTCAGCGGCCAGGCGGGAATGCTGACGAAGTCCTTGCCAGGCGGCTGGAAGCAGCGCGTGGCGTTCGGCGCTGCCGTAATGCACGAGCCGGAGGCGATCTTTCTGGATGAGCCGACCTCCGGCGTGGATCCGCTGGCGCGCCGCGCGATGTGGCGGATGATCAACGAATTTGCCGACCGCGGCGCCGGCATCGTGGTGGTGACTCATTACCTGGAGGAAGCCGAACAGTGCAATCGCCTGGGATTCATGGTGGCGGGCGAAATTATTGCACAAGGCTCGCCCGGTGAAGTCAAAGCCAACATGAAAGGCTCTCTCTACGAGATCGAGGTCGATCATCCCGATCGCGCGCTGGCGACTCTGAAAAAGAAATATGGCGCTTCGCGCGTATCCCTGTTTGGCGACCGTCTGCATCTGGTCAGCGAGGACGACGCCCAGAAAGGCGAAGCCGCCGCCGCGCTGGAAGAAGCCGGCGTCCGCATTATCGCCAGGAAAGGCATACCGTTCTCGCTCGAGGACGTATTCATTTCCCTCATCGAATCCCGCAGATCGGAGATTCCGCTGTGAAAAAGATCATGGCGCAGGCCTGGAAGGAATTCATGCTGTTCCGGCGCGACAAGCTGCTCATCCTGCTTGCGGTGCTGATGCCGATCGTCCTGATGTCTCTGGCGGGAGGAACCCAGTCTCTGCGCCTGCGAAACGTACGGCTTCTGGTCTATGACTACGACAACACCGCACTCAGCCGCACCTACCTGGAGAGCTACGGCGCTGCCCTGACCTTCCGCCTCACCCCCCATCCGCCGGATGAATCGCCCGAGGAGGCACTCCGGAGCTGGCGCGGCCGGGCAGCCTTGATCATCCCCCAGAACTTCGAACGCGACGCCCGCCGCGGCGCCGCGCCGGTCGTGCAATTGATGATCGACGCGACGGATTCCAACGCGGCGACGGCGCTGGGAAACTATGCGCAAACTCTGAATACGAGCTTCGCCCAACACAGCGGCATCGGTGAGTTTCCGCCACAGCTGGTGAGCATGCAGCAGCGGCTGTGGTTCAATCCGGGACTCTCGAACCCAATCTACTTCGGCACCGGGGCGCTGGGATTGATGCTGATCATTTTCCCGGCGCTGCTGGGAGCGCTGACCACCGCGAAAGAGTATGAGGTCGGAACCATTATCCAGGCGTACGCATCGAGCCTGACCGCCGTCCAGTGGATTCTGGGGAAGGCACTGCTCTATGTGGCGATAGGACTGGTGGACCTGATCATTTGTTTCTCGCTGGGCTTGTTTGCCTTCGAATTCCGCTTCCCGTCCAATCCCGCGATCATGCTCGTTGCAACGCTCCTGTACCTGCTGGCGGGCGTGTTCTTCGGGATGATGATGGGCAACGCTACAGGAAATCAAAGCGCGGCGATTCAGGGCGTGCAGATGGGCTCGTTTTTGTTGTCCCTGCTGCTTTCCGGATACCTGTTCGCGGTAGCGAACATTCCCGCGTCGATTCGCTGGATTTCGAGTTTCCTGCCTGCGACGCACTACATCCAGATCGTTCGCAACTCGATTCTGCGGGACGCCGGCTGGGCAACGTCATGGCGACCGGTGATGGCGCTGCTGGTTCTGGCGTTCTGCTTCTTCGCCGTGAATGTAATTCAGATGCGCAAGATGCAGTTCAAGGGCTAGGAACTGTCCAGGAGGTTTAAACCAATGATTGCCTTCGCGCGCCGCTACTATGCATTGACCATGAAGGAGATCCAGCAGCTTCGCCGCAATCGCGTGCTGCTGATTCAGCTCATGCTGCCTCCCACGATCGTGCTGGTCATCTTCGGCTACGCGCTGAACCCGAAGGTGCGCAATCTTCGCCTGGGCGTCGTCGACGAAAGCGTCTCTACGGAAAGCCGCGGCTTTATCGACTCCCTGGCGCAAAACGTTAACTTCAATGTGACCCATCGATTTGTGCGGGCTCAGGAAGCGGAGGATGCGCTCAAAAGTCTGGACCTGGACCTGTTCATCGTCATCCCCAACGACTTCGCGCGAACTTTGGGTCGCGGTCAGACCGCTACGGTGCAGGTCGTTATCGATGCCGTGGACGCGAACACCGCTCAAATCGCGCAAGGTTACCTGCGCATGGCCCTGGAGCAATACAACAGCGGTGGCGGGGGCGGGGGCGGCGTTCCACCTGAAAAGCTCCGTGCGGGACCACGGCTCGTTCGCTCGGCGCATCCCGCTCCGCCGCCCGGAGTGCCGGAAGTTCAGCCGGCGTATCTGTACAACCCCGGCCTGGTGACGTCGTGGCATTACGTAACCGGGGTCATGAGCATCATCATGTTTATTAACGCCTCTCTCGTCGCATCCGCACTGGCGGTGAAGGAGAAGGAGACCGGCACGATCGAGCAACTGTTGATGACGCCGGCACAGACCGGTGAAATGCTGCTCGCGAAGACCTCCCCGGTTTTCGTGCTGATGATGGTCGTGATGTTCGTCGCGCTTGGAGTCGGGGTTGCGGTTTTCGGTTTGCCCGTTCGCGGCGCCCTGTGGCTGTTCGCCGTGGCCGGAGGGTCGGCTGCGCTTGCCGGTATCGGAATCGGAGTCATGGTGGCGACCGTCTCGAAATCGCAGCAGCAGGCCCAGCTGCTGACGTTCTTTGTCAATCCGCCGATTACGCTGCTCTCCGGCGCGACCTCGCCGCTGGAGAATATGCCGGAAGTCTTTCAGAAGCTTTCCTATCTCGATCCGCTGCGCTATCTGGTGACGATCGTACGCGGGGTTACGTTGAAAGATGCGCCATGGAGCGCCTTGTGGCCCAATCTGGTTGCCCTTGCCGGTTTCGCGGTTTTACTGTTCGCCGTCAGCGCCTGGCGCTTCCGCAAAGTCTAGGTCAGGCGCAGCGAAGCCATTCGGCGCGGTTGGCGCGGATTACTTCGATGGCCGCGGCCGCATCGGGAACGCATTGCGGAATGTCGATATCCTTTGGGTCGGCAAGCGGCGGGCTGAATGAAAGCAGCTCCGTTCGGATCCATTCGACCAGGCCCGCCCACATCCGGCCGACGAGAATGAGCGGCATCTGTCGCAGATGCTGGACCTGGAGCAGCTGCCAGATCATCATGGTTTCCAGAATCGTGCCGATGCCGCCGGGAGCCACGATGAACGCATTCGAGGCGAGAACGAACTGATGCAGCCGCGTGAAAAACGTACGATGTTCGAACGTCTGCGTGACGAAAGCATTCGCTTTCTGTTCGAACGGGAGGTCGACGCGAATACCGATCGAACGTGCGAACTCAGGTCTTGCCGCGGCTCCCTCGTTCGCAGCCTGCATTAAACCCGGGCCGCCGCCGGTGATGATGTCGCATCCCATCTCGGCCAGCGCCGCCGCCCCACAAGCCAAGAACCGAATCCAGCAAAATCCGCTTCACGGCATCCTCATCCGCGAGGCTGACGGTATCCGAGCGCCGTTCCGGAGAATTGTTCCTGTTCATAGTTATGTCCGTTCAGCTAGACGGCCAGTTTCAGCGGGTCCGGCGTCGGCCGGGTCACCGTAGGATTGGCACGAGTCAGCACGATCTCTTGCTCTTCGTGGAAAATCGCCAGCCTTTCTCCCTCACGCAAAGAGTAGGTTGTGGATGTACTTTTGATTTCCACGTCGAGAATTTGTCCACGATAGGTTAGAGGGAACCGGATCGACGCTTCCGGTTCCGGCGGACGCTGCGGCCGGAACGACAGACGGCCGTCGTAGTCGCGCAGGCCGGCAAAACCGTAGACCACCACCATCCATGTGCCGCCCATCGAGGCGATGTGACAGCCGTCCTTTACGTTGCCGCCGACGTCCGCAAGGTCCATGAGCAGCGCGGCACGCGCATAGCGCACGGCCTTGTCGAAATTGCCGATTTCCAGAGCCATAATCGCCTCGATACAGGATGAAAGCGACGAGTCCCCGGTGGTGAGAAGATCGTAGAACTCAAAGTTCCGTTTCTTTGCTTCCCGCGAGAATTCATGGCCGAGCAGAAACATGGCCAGCAGCACATCGGCCTGCTTGATCACCTGATGGCGATATATGTTTAGGGGATGATAGAAGAGCAGAAGCGGGTACCGGGACGATGGCGTATTTTTGAAGTCCCATGGTTCCCGATCGAGAAAGCTGTCGTCCTGTGGATAGATACCCGTCGGCGCGTCGAAGGGGACATACATCTCGCCGGCAGCTCTCTTCCAGTCCGCAACCTCCGAGAGCTGCAGACCGGTCTTTTGCATCAATGACTCGAGGATCTTAGGCTGCTCCGTCTGAAGCCGCTCGATAGTTTCGGCCGCGTAACGCAGGTTTTCGCGAGCCATTAGATTCGTGTATGTGTTGTTGTTGACGATGGTCTTGTATTCATCCGGCCCGGTGACGCCGTTGATGCAGAACTTGCCGTCCCTTCTTTCCGAAAAGAACCCCAGGTCAAACCAGAAGCGGGCCGTTTCCAGGAGCATCTCGGCGCCATATTTAAAAAGGAACTCATCGTCGCCGGTCGCATGAACATACTTTCGTAGCGCGTACATGATGTCGGCGTTGATGTGGTATTGCGCCGTGCCGGCTTCGTAGTAGGCGGAAGCTTCCTCGCCGCTGATCGTGCGCCAGGGAAACAAGGCTCCCCGGTGGCTCAGTTCCCTGGCCCGAGCGCGCGCCTGGTCCAGCATGGTGTAACGGAATCGCAGCAGGTTTCTGGCAGTGGCAGGGGACGTATATATCAGGAAGGGCAACACGTAGATCTCCGTATCCCAGAAATAGTGCCCTTCGTACGCCTGTCCGGTGAGACCCTTGGCAGCGACGCCGCAGTTTTCGGCTCTCGCCGCGGCCTGAGTAATGTGAAACAGATTCAGGCGAATCGCCTGTTGCATTTCGATCGTCGAGAGTTGCGCCCGTCTCTCGTTGATATTGCTCACGCGCACATCGCTTCTGCGCCAGAACTGATCCATATACTCTTCCTGGCCCGCCAATAATCCGCCGTAACCTTCGGCGCTAATCCGGTCCAGGGTCCATTCGGTGCGGCGGGCGATCTCATCCGCCGTCGCGGTGTTGGAAGAGTGATACACCATGAACTTTGTCACCCGGATCGGGTTCATCGGCTGGGCATCAATCATGAAGACGACCTGGCCGGCGTTCTCGCTGTGTTCGGATTTGAAGCGATGCGGGTCGGCGGACTCCATTTGATGATCCATGCCGCAACCCAGCGTCAGGCGGCTTCGTTCAGTCGCGTGTACCAGGACGATCCGGCGGTCGTGAGCGCGCGCGATGCGCGGTTGAAGAATCTTGCCGTTAAATTTCGCCCGCCGCGGGTCGTCCGCACCTTGTTCTTCTTCGGGCCGCTGATAGCGGATCTCGGACGAGATCAGCACCGGCGCGGTCTGATTGAGGACGGTCACTTCATATGAGATCGCAGCGACATGGCGCTGTTGAAAAGAGACCAGCCGCTGCGACTTGATGCGCACCAGCTTACCGGATAGCGTCTGCCACACGAGATCACGCTCGAGCGTGCCGTTCTTCATGTTCAGTTGCCGCACGTAGCGGCAGATCTGAGCGGTGGACAGATCGAAGGCCTCATCATCGACGAACAGCTTGATGATTTTACCGTCCGTCACATTCAGCATGGTTTGACCCGTGCGAGCGAAACCAAATGCCTCTTCGCCGTAGACGATCGGCCACGATTCGTAGAATCCGTTGACGAAAGTGCCGTTCTGAAAACACGGCGCACCTTCCTCATGAAGCCCGCGCATGCCGAGATAACCGTTTCCCAGCGCCATCACGGACTCCATCTGTGCGATGAATTCCGACCGGAGGTTCCTCTCGATCATGCTCCATTCATCGGGTGGATAGTCCTGGGACGGTGGCTTCAGACGCACATGATGAAGCATGGCGGATATACCTCCTATGAATCATGCGGCGGATTGCGCAGGGTGAGGGACAGCCTCAGCCAGGAGCTCCGCCAGATCGCTTACGACAATGTCGGCGCCGTGCGCTTTCAGTGGCTGCGGATTTCCGTGTCTGTCCACGCCGATGACAAGTCCGAACCCGCCTTTCGCACCGGCCTGGACGCCGGCGAGAGCATCCTCGACGACAACGGCGCGGTTCGGACTGACGCCAAGCATCTCTGCGGCCTTCAAGAACGAATCGGGAGCCGGCTTACCGGCGAGCCCATACTCAATCAGAACCTCGCCGTCGACCCTGGCATCGAAGAGATCCGCGACCTTTGCCGCGCGCAGAATCGCCTGGCAATTGCCGCTCGACGTCACAACGGCCGTCTTAATACCCATCCGTCGTATGTACATAATGAAAGCGACGGTGCCCGGATAGGCTTTGGCGCCCACCGCGAGACGACGGTTCACCAGTTCATTTTTCCGATTGCCGAGGCCGCAAGCTGTCGCGGCAGTCGGTGGATCGGTCGGTGATCCTTCCGGAAGGGTTATTCTTCGGGAGTGCAGGAAATCGCGGACACCCTGATAGCGCGGCTTTCCGTCCACATAAAGTTTGTAATCCGAGGCGATGTCAAACGGTCGAAACGGCTGCCCGGTTTGCCTTGCCCACTCCTGCAGGAACTCGTCGAACATCGCCTTCCAGCAGGCAGCGTGGATGCTGGCCGTGTCGGTGATCACGCCATCCATGTCGAAGAGGACCGCCTCACAGTTGCCCCGGATGATCACCGCGGACGGTGGTTTCCGTGCGTCCGTTCGAGGAATCCCTCGTGTGTAGCGTCCCTCGATCGCGTTAATTTTCTCTAATTGCCGCCGGCTGCGCTCTTCACGCGTGAATTGCGCCGCCAGGAATGTCTTGACGAGCTCGCGGGCCAGCTCGGCGCCGATCACGCGCCCGCCTAGAACGAGCACGTTCATGCCGTCGTGTTCGACGCCCTGACGCGCGGAGTACGTGTCATGGCAGAGGCCTGCGCGAATACCCGGCACCTTGTTTGCCGCGACCGAAGTTCCGACACCGTTCCCGCAGATGAGAATTCCCCGTTCTGCCTTGCGCTCGACGAGGAGTTTACTCAGTGCCTCCGCATAGTCCGGATAGTCGACTGCGGTGAGATTGTTGGTTCCGACATCGATGACGTCGTAGCCCAGCGCGTGCAGGTAATCGTCGATGCCCTTTTTCAAAGGGAGGCCGGTATGGTCACTGCCGATTGCAATTCGCATTCTTCACCTCGTGTTCAGGCGGCGTTCTGACGTTCCATCGTGCCCGTATATTTGCCGGCGGTCGCCGCGCTGAGGCATCCGGCACGGTGAGCAAACGCTGTCTGCGCCTCCTGAAGGTTTTGATTAGTTCCTTGCCAGGCTCGAAGGGCCTCGTCCTGCAGAGCCCGGCCGAACGAAAAGCTCAGTTTCCAGGGCTTCGGCCGGTCGAGCCGGTTGATGGCATTGAGATGCAGGGTCGCGGCGATGTGATCCTGGCCTCCGGACAGAAAAACAATTCCAGGCACCGCTGCGGGAACGTGCCGCCGAAGGCAGCGCAGCGTTGCCGATGCGACTCGCTCCACCACCGCTTGTTCGCGGGACTGTTTGCCCGGGATGACCATGTTCGGCTTGAGCAGCATGCCTTCGAGCGACACGCGTTGTTCGACGAGGGCATTGAAAACAGCGTGCAGGACGCTGCCGGTGACCGCCTCGCAGCGCTCGATGTTGTGGTGACCCTCCATCAGCACTTCCGGTTCGACAATAGGCACCACGCCCTGTTCCTGGCATAGAGCGGCATAGCGCGCAAGAGCGTGGGCATTGACCTTAATGCACGCCGGTGTCGGAATGGTCTCGTCAATACGAATGACCGCGCGCCATTTGGCGAAACGCGCGCCCATGCTTCGATAATTCACGAGGCGCTCGCGCAAGTCATCAAGACCTTCCGTAATCGTTTCCCCGGGCAGTCCCGCCAGGCTCGTTACTCCGGTGTCGACTTTGATGCCGGGAATGACGCCTTGATTTTCGAGCAGATAGGCCAGCGGCTCTCCGCTCGCGCTTTTCTGATGGATGGTTTCATCCTGCATGATGACGCCGCTGATGAAACGTCCGATATCGGGCGTGGCAAACAACATTTCACGGTAAGCCCGCCGGCTTTCCGGGGTTGAAGCGATTGCTCGCGCCTCAAAGCGCTTCGTCAGAGTTCCGGGCGTCTCATCCGCCGCGAGAATGCCCTTGCCATCGGCAATGAGCGCATAGACAGTTCTGTCGAGTTCAACCGTACTCATCCCTTGACCCTCCTTAAACTACCGGACAATTGGAACATTCCAGCGTTTGATGCCGGGGATGCCTCTGTAGTAGCTGAGGACGCACAGCGTCGCTGTATCCAGTAAGAACCGCTGACCATCCGAAACGTGAAGACCGATCCATCGCGCCGCAAACGCTCGGAGAAAATGGCCGTGGGAGAACAAGGCCGCGTGTCCGTCGGCGGCTCGGACCTTTTCGATGACCCGATCCATCCGTGATTCAACCTGGCGAGGAGTTTCTCCGCCCGGGCCGCCGTCGGTGAAAACCATCCATCCCGGTCGCCTGGCATGAATCTGTTGGGGCGTTAATCCCTCGTACTCGCCGTAATTCCATTCAGTCAGGTCCGGATCGATCTGCGCGCGCTCTCCAAGCCCGGCCAGCTCGCAGGTTTCACGAGCGCGTCGCAGCGGGCTGGTGAGAACGAGCGCAAACTTCTCTTCCGCCAGGACGGGTTTCCATAACACGGCGACTTTCCGGCCATTCTCTGTCAGAGGAATGTCCGTGGTGCCGGTGTGCTGGCCGCTGAGGCTCCATTCCGTCTCCCCATGCCGAATCAGATGGACGCGCCGGTCTGTCATAATCCGTCCGCGTTAAGCTGCCGGGAAATCGACGTTGTCCGCTTCGGTAGAGCCGCGTAGGGTTGCCGCCTTGCGCTGTCCCCAGGTCCAGCCGCTGATCTCAGGCATGTCTTCTCCATGCGTCGAGATGTACTGCTTGTGTTCGATCAGCTTGTCGCGGATCGCCTGTTTGACGTAGGCGGCCCGTGTACCCAGGTGCGGTACCCGATTGATGACATCCTGGGCAAGGTGGAAACGGTCGAGCTCGTTCAGGACGCACATATCGAACGGAGTCGTCGTGGTTCCTTCCTCCCGGAAGCCGTGCACGTGAAAGTTGCGGTGATTGGCGCGTTTGTACGTGAGACGGTGAATGAGCGACGGATAGCCGTGAAACGCGAAAATGACGGGTTTGTCCCTGGTGAAAACAGTATTGAAGTCATGATCGCTGAGGCCGTGCGGATGTTCGTTTTTCGATTGCAGGGTCATGAGATCCACCACGTTGACGACTCGTACTTTCAAGGGCGCGTTGTGTTTGCGCAGGAGGTCGACGGTGGCCAGGGTTTCCAGCGTCGGCACGTCGCCGCAGCAAGCCATAACCACGTCCGGCTCGCTGCCTTTATCGTTGCCGGCCCATTCCCAGATGCCGATTCCTGCCGTGCAGTGCTTGACGGCCTGGTCCATGGTCAGCCACTGCGGCGCAGGCTGCTTGCCGGCGACGATCAGATTGACGCGGTTACGGCTGCGCAGGCATTTGTCGGTGACGTACAGGAGGCAATTGGCATCCGGCGGCAGATACACCCGCACGACTTCCGCCTTCTTATTGACGACGTGGTCGATGAATCCCGGGTCCTGGTGCGAAAAACCGTTGTGATCCTGACGCCAGACATGCGACGACAGCAGGTAGTTCAACGAGCCGATCGAACGGCGCCACGGAATCTCATTGCAGACTTTCAGCCATTTCGCGTGTTGATTGAACATCGAATCGACGATATGAATGAACGCCTCATAGCAGGAAAAGAAGCCGTGGCGGCCACTGAGAAGATAACCTTCAAGCCACCCCTGGCATTGATGCTCGCTGAGCACTTCCATGACACGTCCATCCGGCGCGAGATGATCGTCGTAGGGATAAACGTCGGCCATCCAGGCGCGGTTGGTCACGGTCAGCGCATCTTGCCAGCGATTCGAGTTGTTCTCATCGGGACTGAACAGGCGGAAGTTCCGGCTCTCCAGATTCTCCTTCATCACGTCGCTGAGGAACTTTCCCATCACCCTGGTGGACTCCACCTGCACAGCGCCGGGGTTCTTAACCGATACCGCGTAGTTGCTGAAGTCGGGCAGCCGCAGGTCTTTGAGCAGAAGTCCGCCATTGGCATGCGGATTGGCGCTCATCCGGCGCTCGCCTCTGGGTGCCAGGTCGGCGAGTTCAGTTTTCAGCCGGCCCTTATCGTCGAAGAGTTCCTCCGGACGGTAGCTTTTCATCCAGCTTTCCAGAATCTTGACGTGTTTGGGATTGTCGTGCATTTCGCCCATCGGCACCTGATGCGATCGCCAGTAGTCCTCGGTGCGGCGGCCGTCGACTTCTTTCGGACACGTCCATCCCTTAGGCGTTTTCAGCACGATCATCGGCCAGCGCGGCCGCTGAACGCCGTTCTGTCGCGAGACCTCACGAATGCGTTGAATATCGGCCACTATGTTGTCCATCGTTGCCGCCATCAGCCGGTGCATCTCTTCCGGTTCGTGGCCTTCGACAAAGTACGGCGTGTAGCCGTAGCCGCGGAAGAGTTGATCGAGTTCTTCATGACTGATTCTCGCCAGCAGAGACGGGTTTGCGATCTTGTAGCCGTTCAAATGCAGGATCGGCAGAACCACACCGTCGGTGAGAGGATTCAGGAATTTGTTGGAGTGCCACGACGTGGCCAATGGTCCGGTTTCCGCTTCACCGTCTCCGACAACGGCAGCAACGATAAGATTCGGGTTGTCGAACGCCGCGCCAAAGGCGTGCGACAGAACATAGCCAAGTTCGCCGCCCTCATGAATCGAGCCCGGCGTCTCCGGCGCAACATGGCTGGGGATACCGCCTGGAAATGAAAACTGCTTAAAGAGCTTCCGCATTCCTTCTTCGTCGGCGGAAATATTGGGGTAGACCTCGCTGTAGGTGCCTTCGAGATAGGCGTTGGCGACCAGGCCCGGACCTCCGTGCCCCGGCCCTGTCAGATAGATCATGTTCAGGTCGTGCTTCTTGATGACCCGGTTCAGGTGCACATAGAGGAAGTTCAAACCGGGAGTCGTTCCCCAATGACCCAGAAGCCGTGGCTTCACGTGATCCTTGCTGAGAGACTTTCGCAGTAACGGATTGTCATACAGGTAGATCTGACCGACAGAGAGGAAATTGGCTGCGCGCCAGTAGGCGTCGATTCGATCGATCTCCTCTTTGGCGAGTACACTCGACGTTGTCCTGGCACCGGACCGATCGTCACGCTTTGCACCCATGTGCACCTCCGAATACCTAAAACTAGCGGAGACAAGATCGCAGGCGTATTCGGTGAAATTCCGGCTGGTGGGATTTTTTTTGCGGAGGCTGGATTACATCAGGTCGTGGAAGCGGCTTTCATCGATTGGGTCAGCGGCATTGTCGCTGTTATCGCGGTCCCTTCGCCTGGATTCGAGACGATGCTGAAAACCCCACCGGATTTTCTCATCCGCTCCGACATTCCAGACAGTCCCAATCCCGGCTTTGTATTGCATGCGACGACAAAGCCACAGCCGTTGTCCCTTACCGACAGCCGAACCGTCGTTGCGGATGCGCTGAGTTCAACATGGATGCAGGTGGCCCCGCTGTGAGTCACGGCGTTTTGCAACGACTCCTGAGCGATGCGGTATAGAGGCCGGGATACATCCTCCGGTAACACCGGCAGATCTTCATTCTGCACAAAGAGAACGGTCCGCTTGTCGTCTCCCACCCGGTGACACAGGTTGCGCAGGCTCGCCGGCAATCCCAGACCCTCCACCGTTGCAGGGCGCAGTTGATGCGAGAGGCGCACGACATTACCGGAAACATCCCTCAACTGTTGCTGCAATTCATCGAGGTCGTTAGCCAGGGCGCTGTCTCTGCACTCCCGGGAAAGACGATTCAAATTCATTGAGATGGCGCAAAGCTTCTGCGCCAGGTGGTCGTGAAGCTCATATCCAATGAGAGAACGTTCGATTTCCTGTACGTTCATCAACTGACCATTAACTACGCGCAGATGTTCTTCGACCTCTCTTCGCTCCGTGAAGTCGACGCGACTGCCGACATAACCGAGAAAAGCGCCGTCGCCGGCATATCGAGGTACGCCATTATGAACCACCCAGCGATGAACTCCGTCATGACGCTGCAGCCGATACTCCAGTGAGAAGCTCTCTCGTGATTTGAACGCAGAAAGGTACTTATTCACGCAACGTTCTCGATCTTCGGGGTGGACCCGGGCAATCCAATCCTGCTCCGACTGGTCTTCGAAAGAGAGCCCCACAAAGTCCAGCCATGGCTTGCTGAAGAACGTGCAACGCGCGTCAGCGCCCGACATCCACAACATGACCGGGGCGACATCGACCAGCGATCGAAAACGCTCCTCATTCTCTCCCGGGTGCCGGCGCTGCTGACGAGTAATCATGGAGAGGAATATGAGCAGACCACAAACCAGGACCAGGTCCCGAAACCAGAATGGAACAGCGCCGCGCCGGGCAATCATATCCAGGCCGTACGCAGCGGCAAATGCCAGCGCAAATAAAAGAAGTGAGAGCGGCGCCGGCCATGCGATTCGGCTTCGGTCCATTGGCCTCATCTGGATCTTCGCCCTTTCAGGCCTCTTGACCGATCCTTATTCCACCGACGACCGTCATTCCCGGTAAATCGAGCTCAAGACGGAAGACGCCTTGCGGAACCTCGTCGAACTGAAACTGGCCGAAGTTGTCGCTCCACGCCGTTTTGAAAGGCCTGCCGTTCAGCGACAGATGCAAACGGACGTTGCTGATGAACTCCGTTTCGTTTCGCGCAAAGACCTGGCCGATGATCTGATGCTGAGATGGATTCGTGGAAATCTTCAAATGAATATCGAATTCCTCGGCGCGCATGACAACCTGCCGGGAATCCGCGGCGCCGCGGGTGCCCACGATAGGTTGCGTCAGGCTGTCAAAAAGAATCGCCGCGAAAATCTGTCGATGTACCTGCGGTTTCACCGTCATCAATCGTCTCCTGCGCTGACACTATAAGTATGTGGACATCGGGAACTCAAGGCTTTCCGACCAGCACGAAGGGCGCCCAATGGAACGGGTTTGGATAAGCAAGACGAAGTGTTCGCATGGCCTTCTGAAGAGCTCTTGCCTTCGTATCGCCCGCCCGCCATTCTTTGTAGAACTCGTTCATTAGAGTCACCGTTGATTCGTCGTTGACGGTCCAGAGGCTCATCAAAAGAGACCGGGCTCCGGCGTAAAGAAAACCCCGCGTGAGCCCGAGAAGATCGTCACTCTCAGCGATATGGCCCAGACCGGATTGGCACCCACTCAGCGTGACAAGGTTTGCCCGGCAATTCATCGAGAACAGATCCAGCGCCGTTACATAGCCGTCCGCAAGTTTGAAGTTTGAGAACATCGGATTGTCGTGGCGGTAAGTCGCATGCGTCGCAATGTGAACGAAGGAAGCCTGTTGCGCAGCTTGAGAGAACGTCTCGCGGTTCGCGCGATCTCCCGCAAGGACGGTTGCTTCCGGGAAAGCGCTTGCCAGCGCGGCGACCTCAACGTCGACCATGGGCGCATTGCTGTCAGCCACACCGACGATCAGGGGCCTTCCATCTGCAACGTCGGACTTCTCCATGCAGTACCGCAGAACCGAAGCGCTGGGGGCGTAACTGATCTCGAATCTGTCGATGAGATAACACGAACCATCATAAAACGCATGAAACGGGAGGTAATGCAGAAACCCGTGCGGCACGATGATGATGTGCGGCGTCATAATCTCCGCTAACAGTGGTTCAACCAGCGCATGGTGTAATGCCTGGAGGTAGTGCCTCGTACCTTCGAGGATTTGTTCGGAGTGCGCGTTTACGAATTCCCGTCCCGGTAAAAAATGTTCGAGCTGAAATGACAGCTTTTCGTAAAGCACCCGCACATCTCCTGCCGGCGTAAGCCGCCTGACCCCGGCGGTGCGACGCGAGACGACAAAAGCAACCAGTCCCTCCCGCGTGATGAAGTACTCAATCAAGGTTGTGCGATCAGGAAGGAACTGCTGGACCTGTTCGAGCCCCGCGACATTAACCTTCTGCAGCGATACGTATTCGGAATCCCGGATAGCGACTTCGCGCAGGCCACGGGCGATTTCCTGTTCCGTTGTCTCAATCGCTTCGAAATTCAACTCGGAACGGCGTCGCGGAGTTTCAGGCCTGGCCCGCATGTATTGAACGTTCAGTTCTTCGCGCAGCCGAGCGATCCGTCGAAGCAGATGGCTCTCTTCGTGGGGCCGTACAGAGGGCAGATGCTGCGCGAGAAGTTCCACCAGAGCGCGGGATTTCGCCCGCTCACACCAGGAAAAGGCGGAGCTCAGCGATTCCTCTTCGGTTTCAAGATTCAAACGAACCAGCGCTTCATACACCTGATTGCGCCCTTTTAGAAACATGACCTTGAGATCGTCATGCTGAAGCCGGGCCTGGTTCTGCTCTAAATCCTCCGCCGCGCAGCAATATGCCCGTTCGGCCTGCTTCCAAAGCCTCTTGATCTCGGCCAGTTGTCCGCACAGCATGTGGTACGGAAAAAACAGAAGCGGCATGCGAGTGTGATCAATGATGGACGAGATTTGCGCGAGATGTTCTTCGGCGGTCGTCACTTCTTCCAGAGCGAGCGCTATTCGGGCCAGCAGGACGAGACTGAGCATCTGGCGCGACGGAATCCCGAGAGCCTCGAAACACTGTTTGGCTTTGAAGGCGAGCAATCGCGCGTCGTGGTAGCGTTCGCGCGCCAGTTGAACATCCGCTGCATGAATGTCCACAAGGGCAACCCAATACTCGTTGCCTTCGACCTTGAATGCCTGCCGGGCCGTGCGAAAGATCTCCAGCGCTTCATCAAAACTCCGCATTTGCGTGAGCGCAACACCACAAAACAGCCGGGCCTTCGCCTGTTCATATCGCAGTCCGATTTGGCGGAATTGTTCGATGGTGCGGTTCGCAAGCGATGCCGCCTCTTTAGACAGGTTTAGCTGGAGATAGATTTCTGCCTCATCGAGGTCGCACAGTGCGAGGTGGCGCGAACTGCTGATGAGTTGCTGCCGGATGCGAGAAAAACCTTGCAGCGCCTGACTATAGTGGCCTCGCAGGTAGTGAAGATACGCTCGATTGTATTTGGCCTGTTCCTCGAGGGTGTCCAGCCGCATTTCGCGGCCGACTTGCTCGGCATGCTCGTACATCGCATCGGACTGTTCGTACTTATCGAGACAATAGAGGACGTAGCCGAGGTTGAGATACACCTTCGCCAATGCGGCACGGTCGCCCATCTCCTCGAAGACGTCCGCGGCGATGGCATAGTACTCGCGAGAACGCTCGTGCTGACCCAGCCGGGAATACGCGTTCGCGACGCCGTTGCAAAGCCGTGCGTATCCCTGGTTATCGCGATTCTCCTTCAGGCATTTCTCGGCAATCTTCGCGACATTGAACGCCTCGTCATAGCGTCCCGTGTTCAGGAGCGCCTCCACATAACCGATGCGAACCCGGGAAGCCTTCGCAAAATTCTCCCGCGCCTCGTAACCCGCAATGACCAGTTCGTAGTACGGAAGGGCCTCGAGGGACTGCTCGTTTGCAGTCAAGCCGTAGCGCAGCATGTCGTGAGCTTCCAGGAGCAGGTCGGCGTTTGCTGCCTGAGTTGCCAACCGTACCGCGTCGCGCGCTATAGACACGGCTAATTCAGATTTCCAGTTACTCGGTTGGCCCGAGTACAAGTCGAAACCACGAATGTCGGACCAGAACTTGTCGAAAGTCCGGTGCAGCTCTGCGCTATTCATCGCACCCAAAGGATGATGAAATCCAGGTCCACGATTTCGGGGCTCGATTATAGCCGACATGACTGCTGGATAGTATAGGCAGGAAGAACGCGTTCGGTTTGCGCTATTCCGAATCTGTCGACATATGCCCGATCGCGTCCACTAGTTGGTCTGGATTGCTCTTGAGAACCCAGCTTCGTACGCCGAACGCCGGCAATAAGTCCATCAGCTCCGGCTCATCGTGTGCCGAAAGGATGATCATCGCCGTTCGCGGAAACTGTTCGTGAATCAGACGGGCGGCTTGCAGGCCGTCTAAGTCCGGCATCGAGAAATCGAGCACAACAATGTCCGGCCGCGTCGCGGCCGTCATCGCGACCGCTTCCCGGCCGGTTGTCGCTTCCGCGCAGACCTCCCAGCCCTCTTGATTCTCGAGTACGTGACGGACACTTCGGCGGATCAGTGAATGGTCATCAGCTACAAGAATACGCGGCATTCTGTTCCCTCCCATGGAATCTGCCGGTAAATCGTGGCGAATTGTCAAACGCTTGAGCGCTGACTAAGAGTCGCTTGTTGAATTGCGGGCACGACGGCAGTAATCGTCGTGCCTTTTTCACTGGATTGAATCTCCAGCCGGCCTCCCAGCTGCGTCAACCGCTGGCGCATCCCGGGAACCCCGACTCCTAATTCCGACTCGTCGCCGGTCGAAGTCCGTGCAAGCATCCCGTGTCCGCGATCCGAAATCTGCAGTTTTATCTCATCTCTTTCTTGCTCGAGCCGGATGCTGGCCGTGCTACTCCCGGAGTGGCGGTGCACATTCGTCAAACTCTCCTGCACGATCCGAAAGAGGGCAGTTTCAATGTCGGCTGGAAGGCGGCCAATATCCTGTACAGCGCCGACATCGATATGAATTCCGCTTCGTTCTGAAAATCCTCGTACGAACCACTGAACGGCACGAACCAGGCCCGCGTGATCCAGAATCGGAGGATGAAGTAAGTACGAAAGGGTTCTCAGTTCGCTAAGACATTGAGTGGCGATCTGCTGACTGTCGCTTATTAACTCGCAGACCTCCACGTCAATATTCACGCCCTCCATGCGACGCAGATTCAGCAGGATCGCAGTAATGTTTTGAGTGGCGCCGTCGTGCAGTTCTCGAGCAATCCGGCGACGCTCCTCGTCCTGCAGGTTCATCAGTCGAACGGTAAGGTTTCTCAGTTCGAGCTCAACCCGCAATCGCTCGGTAATATCCTCGCTGATGGACATCACCGATTCCACTCTGCCGTCGGATGAAAACTCCGGAATGATGCGGGTGCGGTAGTAACGCGACTGGTATTGGCATTCGTGCAGGGTGGCTCGCCTTGTATCGATCGCCTCGCGGCACCTCGACTCGAATCCGCTAACGTCCGTACCCGAAACGCAGACGTCGCCGGGATGCTTGCCAAGGAACGCTTGAGCAGGGATGCCGAAGATACCTTCGAGATTTGGACTGACGTAGGTATAGCAAACATCCCGGTTCAGGCGGCATATGGCGTCAGGGGAATTCTCAACCAGTGTCGAGAACTCTCGTTGAGACCTCATCAGTTGCTGCTCAAGCTTCTTGCGCTCGGAAATGTCGCGACCGACTCCCTGAAGCTCGACCATTCCACCGGGCCCGGTTGAAGTAACGCAGTTTGTCCAGTGCTGCCAGCCGCTGCTCCCATCCGGCCGGATTATGAGGTGCTCCCGAGTCGAGGTGCAGGGTTGTCTGTCGACGACTGATTGAATGTAACGCAGCGTTGAGTCTCGTAACGACTCCGGGATGAGAAGAATAAACTTCGTCCCAATAAGCTCGTGTGCGGTCCCTCCGAAGTATTTGCAATAAGCGTCATTGACGAAAGTCAGAGTCGTATCGGGGAGAAAGCGGCAGATCAAATCGGTCTGGCTTTCGACCACATTGCGATAACGCGCCTCGCTTTCCTTGAAGCTGTTGTTTGCCTTTCGCCGGCGCCGCCGCTCAACCAGGAGGGCCGTAATCAGTGCGGATTGGATGGACAATACGGCAATAACAGCGAGGATGGGGTGTTTATAGCGCTGCCAAAAAGTCTGTTCCCTGAACAAGAGCTCGGCGTCTGCCGGCAGACTATTCTCGCTGAGTTTCCAGCGTTGCAGCTCCCCCCAGTCAAATGCCAGGCGGCTCGTATCCGCGTTGACGTAGGGTATCGATTCTACCGGCTCGCCACGCAGGACACGGAGCGCCAGTTGCGCGGTCCGGCTCGCGACGCGTTCGGAGCTTGCAAGCTTGCCACCGACGACGCCATGACCGAGAAAGCCGTCGTACCAGGTGTAAATCGGCACGCTCGACGCTGCGGCAATCTGGTCCAGCGCACCGGTCTGAGCGAATCGTTCGCCACTACCATCCTCGACCATCATGACAAAATAGACCACCGAATCGGGCGTCAACTTCGAAATCCGCCGCTTGAGTTCTTCTAGGGTCAGCCCGCTCCAATACGTGATCTCGAGCCCGGCGTAATCTTTAAACTGTTTCCGGGCTCGAGCCTCGTGCCATAGGTCGACCGTTTCCGATGCTCCGGTCACCACGAAGACTCGCCCGACGGCGGGTTGCACCCGGCGAATGACGTCCAGAGTTCCCCGCAGGTCCGTTTTATAAACGACGCCGGTGAAGTTAGGAGGGACGTTCGCGGTGTCGATACGGTCGTCACTCCTCGAGAACACGACCGGGGTGTTCCCAAAGAGTTCTCTGCCAAAGCGCAGGAGGAAACTCTTCATGTCTTCGGTGGTGGCAATGATCAGGTCGAAATCTGTTCCTTTGTACTTTTGCTTGAGCAGGTCCCGAAGAGTTCTTTGATAGTCGTCTCCGTCAAAGCGCGGCAGGTCTATGTATTCGCTGTAATAATCGAGCTGCCCCGCCAGGCCATCCGTCAATACCTTTTGATAGATTCTATCGTTGGCGAGAGTGGATGCGTCGTTCCTCCTCATCAGGTGAAGGATCAGCACCTTTTTCTGTGCACCATTGTTGACCTGCGCCACGATTGGCGGAACTTCGGCGGCAACCTGCGTCGCCAGCGCAAGCGACGCCACGAGAGCGAAAAAAGGAACCGCCAAAAGCCGCAGGTGAGAACCGTTTGAGGTAGCCATCGGTCAGAACGTCACTCTGGTGCCGAACTGAAACGACCGTGGTCCACCGGTTCCAAAAACCTGCCCCACGCGGGCGCTCGGCTGTCCATAGTTCGGTTGGTTGAGTATGTTGCTGTAACCCGTCAGATTCGCGATGTTAAAAAGGTTGAAGGCTTCAGCGATAAGCGAAAGCGTGACCCTTTCCGTGAGTGCGATGTTTCTTGTCAATCGCAGGTCGTGCGACATGAACGAGTCGCCATTGGAAAAGACCTGTGGCAAGGAAATCGGATTGATGATCTGGTTGAACGGGGTGCGTGGCCGGATCACGGTCACGCTGCCGTTCGCATTCGTGATGAACCGGGTACGGGCTTCGACATCGCGATTGTAGGCCGCGACGAGCGCTCGCAGGCCTGCAGGGCTGAGGCCGTAACCAAGACTGTTGTGTGAGGTGCCGGGAAGCAAAGTGCGGCTGATTCCGTCCCCGTCCAGATCGAGCCCCGTCAGAATGGTGCTCAGGGGAGGTGAGCTCCTGAGCTGTGAAAGACTCGCAACGGTCCACGAGTTAAGCAGGCTCTGCCACAATTTCGAGCCGCTGTAGGCACGCGGCTGCCAGACCGCGCTAAAGGTAATGCCGTGGCGATTACTGTCAGCAAGGTTTCCATAGGCCTCGCGATCATCGCGATAGCCGGTAAATTCGACAAAGCCGGCATTGCGGGACAGAGAGTAACTGACGGAAACCTGTGAATCCGCGCCGAACCGCTTGTCCAGTTTGACCTGCATCGCCTGGTATCGTTGGCTGGCACCACTCGACGAAATGTTGATTGGACCGGTTGAACAATAGTCTTTGGGATCGAGTGCTGCAGCCTGCGCCGGGGTGCATAACGGAATGACGGGGTTGAGAACGAAGGAGACCGCGCCCGTGACCGCATCGACGCCCGTCACCAGAGGGCGATTGAAACGATTGGCGTCTGTCGCAAACACGCCCTGTAATGGCCCGAGCTTGACGTACCGGCGCATCACGTAATCGGCGGAGAACGCCATATTGTGGGAGAACTGCCGTTGAGCTCCTCCGGAGAAGTGCATCGAATAGGTCGCCGTGGCATCGGCCGCGGCGATATCTCCGCCTTGTTTGATAACCTCGATCGCGCTCGTCGATGGATCTGAGCCGTCTCCGAGTTTCGCCGCCAGGTCCGCCCGAATCCTCGGCAGGAGAGGCAACAAGTCTGCTCCCCGAAACGTCGTGGGCAGGCTGGCAAAGTTGTATGGCGTCAGTACCCCGTCGACGTTTATCCTGCCGCTCCCAGCCGGTGCGATGTACGCGCGTTCGCGCGCGCTCCAGTAAAACGCGATTTGATCGGCAAAGATGCCTGCACCGAGCCTGATCGTCGTCCTCCCATCACGGTCCGGACTCCAGGCCAGGCCGAGGGACGGGTCAAAATTGTTCCTGTCGGGTTGAGGCGCAGCCAGACTCCCGCCCAGGAGTGCCGCGAGATAAGCAGGGCGCCGAAGATCGCTATGGAAGAGATGGGTCTCATATGAATAAGCCAGCCCGGCGTTTAGAGTTAAACGCGGCCGCACCCGCCACGCATCGTGAAAATAGATTCGTACCCGATCGTTGCGTGAAGCCTTGTCGAAGTTGTAGGAACCCGGCAACAGTGGATTGCCGATACCCATATTGAAGCTGCGAAGCGGAAGCTGCAGGATCTCCGCCAGCGTCGGCGGGGGCGCATTCGGATCCTTCAAGCTTGCGGGCAGAGCGTCAAGGATCGGTTTCAAGGACGGCGTCGTCAGGCTACTCGGCCCCCAAAGCGTAATCTGCGCAGGGTCGCTGAAGGCGAACAAGGCTTTCCAGTAAACATGTTCCCATTCTCCGCCCAACCGCATGAAGTGATGGCCTCGTTGCCAGGTCACGTCGTCGGCGAGATGATAGGTGCGCAGCCAACGGGGAAATGGAGAGGTCCCTTGCCTGCCGACACGAAACTGCGGCGCGTCGAAAACCAGAATGGTCGGCTGGTCGATGCCGATGCAGGCAAGCGGGTCCCGGCACTCGCTTCCCGAGAGCGGTCGAAGCTGGCCATTGAGATAACTGTAGGAAGCGCGGAAGTCGTTCACCACTTTCATCGACACGATTGAAGTCAGGCCGGCCTGAAGTTGAAAAGCATCATTTCGCAACGACTGCCAGTTGGAAGGCATGCCGGCAGGTGCCGCCGGAGCAATCGTGCTGTTCCGGTTCAGGCTGTAACGGAAGAAACCCTGTGAACTGTCGCTCGCTTTCCAATCGATTCGCATGTTGAAAAGATCTGCGGTGAGCGGATTGGGATGGATGACATCCAGCTTCGAGAAAGTGGGGTGATTGTTGTTCACCGTAAAAACGGAATCCTGGTTGTTGTGTTCGTAGTTTCCCCACCAGAAAAGACGATCATGACTTATGGGTCCGCTGAGGGAGAAGCCGGACTGACGCCGAGCAAAGAACGGCGCAGCATTCCCGGCATCGCGTGTCAGGCCTGGATAAGCCGAAAGATTGTGGTCCCGATAATAAAAAAATCCCGAACCATGGGCTGTATTTTCACCACGCCGGGAAATGATATTGATCACTCCGGCACCCGGTGTACCTGCCGCAACATCGAAACTAAAGGTCGAGATCTGGAATTCCCGCACCGATTCCTGTGAGAGGTTCTGGGTCGTACCTCCGACGAATCTGTCATTGACGCTGGAACCGTCAATGAAGATCCGTGTCTGGGAGAAGAACGACCCTGCGACAGTCACCCGCGTGTAGTTGTTAGCCCCCACACCGGGGTTGGTAACGGACTGTACTTTGACCGCGGGCTCGAGCTGTGAGAGGTCAAGAAAATTGCGGCCGTTCAACGGAAGGTTTCGGACCGCGGTCTGCTCGACCACACGACCAATCGGGGCGGCCGTGGGATCCGCCGCCGAAGACGTGGCCGTCACCGACAACTCTTGCGTGACATTGCCAATCTCCAGCTGAACGTTTTGTACGGTGTTTCGACCAATATTGATTTCAATGTCATCAACGATCTGACTTCGGAAGCCTGCCGCCCCTACTTCTATTTGATAACTGCCGGTTGCCAGTGCGGCGAACTGATATAGGCCATCTCGATCGCTTTGCGTGGTTTGCTGGTAACCGATGTTGCGGCTCCGAAGGGTTATTGCGGCATCCTGCATGACGCCCCCATCCCGATCGGAAACTCTGCCCCACAGAGTTCCTGTCGATTGAGCGCGGACGCTCACACTAACAAACAATGCCAATATTGGGCTGAAAAGCAGCGGCGCGAGCAGACCAAGTGGGCTTCGAAAGGACATTCTTTCGCACCTGCAAATGGACTCCGAGTCGGTGTCTGGACGGCGGTCCTGCGCGTCATTCGTTCCAACGTAAATGTGGTGGGGATACTAAATTGTTTGCTGTGATCCGAGAATCCGAAAAACTACCGAGATCGAATAATTGACTTGGAGTCGTTTTTGGCCGACAGTGTCATCAAAATCACAGGGTTCCAGGAAAACCAAACTCGGCCCCCCAGCCATTTGTGAAAACAACGCGAAGGTGAGGTCAGTCATGGCCGCAGACAACGAGCTGGTTTTTATGACGGCGCGGGAACTTTCAAGCCTGCTCAAAAGCAGGAAAGTATCGCCCGTCGAAGTCACGCAGGCATTTCTGGATCGGATCGACGCGTTAAACCCGAAGGTGAACGCATTTATTACGGTCACCCGGGATCTCGCAATGGAGAAGGCTCGCAAAGCGGAGAAGGACATCCGCTCGGGCAAATACCTGGGACCTCTTCACGGGATTCCTTATGCTCCCAAGGATATTCTCGCCACCAGGGACATTCGTACGACAAACGGATCGAAAGTTACAGCGGATTGGATTCCTGACTACGAGTCCACGATCACGGAACGTCTCAACCGGGCTGGAGCCATTCTTGTTGGAAAACTCAACCTGCTGGAGTTTGCGATGGGCAGCGGAGTTCTGTCCGGCTTCGGTCCGGCGCGTAATCCGTGGCACCTCGAGTATTCACCCGCCGGCTCGTCGAGCGGGTCCGGCGCAGCGCTGGCTGCGCGCATGTGTCCTTTGGCGATCGGAACGGATACCGGAGGATCGATTCGAGGACCGGCTGCTTTTTGCGCCATTGTTGGCCTGAGGCAGACGTACGGTCGCGTCAGCCGATTTGGCGTAACCACTCTCGCCTGGACGCTCGATGTTGCCGGTCCCATGACAACCAATGTCGCCGATACCGCCATGTTGTTGCAGGCGATCGCCGGCGCCGACCCGAAAGACGCCACCTGCAGCCGTGAGCCGGTACCGGACTATGCAAAAGCGCTGACCGGGAACATTAAAGGATTACGCGTCGGTGTTCCGAAGGAGTATTTCTGGGAGAATGCGCATCCCGACGTCGACAAAGCGGTTCATGCCGCCATCGACAAACTGGGTCAACTGGGAGCGATCATCGTCAACGTCGAAATACCGCACGCGAAGTATGCGGGGTCCGCCGGGTGGATCATCGACATGGCCGAGCCGGCTGCTTTCCATGAGAAACGACTCCGGGAAACGCCGCACCTGTTTGATCCGCTGGTTCGGGAGCGCATGGAAACGGCGATGTTCTATCCCGCTACCGACTACATCAAGGCGCAGCGCGTTCGAACCATTCTGATGCGGGAAATGGATCAGGTATTTGAAAAGTGCGATGTGATGGCTGTTCCGGGCAATCCGGGCTTGCCGGGAAAGCTCGAACCACCGGAATCCGCAAAAACAGACGTGAAGCCGGGTTCGGTTTCGGCGCCGTATCGAGGGGGGAACACGATGCTCGGCAGCGTCACCGGCACGCCCGAACTGATTGTTCCGTGCGGATTCTCGTCCGGCAATCCGACTTTGCCCATCTCGATCGGTTTTTACGGCAAAGCATTTGATGAAGCGACGCTCTTCAGGGTCGGCTACGCATACGAATCCGCCACTGACTGGCACAAACGTCGACCACCAATTTAGGGGACAGCAATTGTACCCGGTGTTTTCTTGCTTTCTTTCTTCCCGTTGAATAGCATCGACCGCAACTGAGCCAAAATTTCAACAAAAAACTTGCGTGTTCTTCAATAACGCTGGTGGGGGGGCGTGGGGCTCCTTCATCTTTGGAGGTGGCCACAATGTTGTCCATTAATGTGTCACGGCTTGCGGTTACGGCTGTTTTGACCCTGCTGTTGTGTGCAGTAGCGTTCGGACAGGTGAGTACCGGCACCATTCTGGGAACCGCGCAGGATGCATCGGGCGCATTGATTCCGGGCGTGCAGATCACTGCAACCAATCAAGGAACCAACCAGGCACGACAGGTAATCAGCAACGAAACAGGCAATTACCGCATCGAACCGCTTCAGCCGGGTACTTACGTGGTCACGGCTGAGCTGTCGGGGTTTCGCAGGGAGGTTCGAAGCGGAGTCATGGTCAATGTCGATAACAGGGTCCGCATCGATTTCTCGCTGAAAGTCGGTGAACTCACGGAAACGGTAGAGGTCAGTGCAGTTGCACCCCTCATTCAGGCGGACGATTCGCAGGTCGGCCAGGTCATGGTCCAGCGACAGGTGACGGAACTGCCGCTCAACGGGCGGAATTTCTCGGCGCTCGCCTACCTGACGCCGGGCGCATTTGCTCCGAGGCCCGGCTCGCACCTGAGCGATCGCGGCGGGTTCGTGGCGGCCGGCCTCGAAGAGAAAGCAAATCAGCTTCTGGTCGATGGCATCAACAACAACGGCGCTTCGACAATGGAAGCGGCAACTCGCGTAAACATTGATACGGTTGCCGAATTCAAGATTCAAACCCAGAACTATGCCGCGCAATACGGGCGTTACGCCGGTGCGCAGGTGGATGCCATTACCAAATCGGGCACCAACGAGATTCACGGTACTTTATTCGGCTTCACGAGAAACGACAATCTGGACGCACGAAACTTCTTCGATCCGTGGCCGCTCGCCAAAAAGCCGGAATTCAAACGCCATCAGTACGGCGCAACCATTGGCGGGCCGATCAAGAAGGACAAGGCATTCTTCTTCTTCGGATTTCAGGGACAGAGGCAGAAGTACTCGCGGACGACCAATCCAACGGTTCCATTGCCGCAATTCTGGAGCGGCGATCTATCGCGGATTGCGAAAGTCATCCGGAATCCGGTCACGGGAGTGGCATTTCCAAACAACCAGATTCCGGCATCGATGCTCGACCCTACCGCTCTCAAGTTTCGTCCGTACTTTTTTGTGGAACCGACTCGTGACACCCTTTCGCGCAATGCGACCGCGTTTATTGACGAGCCCGAGAGCTTCTGGCAGCCCAGCATAAAAATCAATTACAGTCTGAACGAACATCATCAGCTCAACGGCACCTGGAGCATGTACGACAGTTATGTCATGGAGTGGAACATCGCCGGACGGCCCGAGCTGCCCAACTACGACATGTGCTGCGGCGTCAAGAACCAGCACATCGCGCTTTCCGAAATCTGGACCATCTCAACTACGGTCGTGAACGAGTTTCGCGCCGGCCTGGCAAGGGTCCATCGTTTGCGCTCGCCGTTCCTTAACGACAAGAACTACGCGCGGGATGTGTTTGGAATCGTCGGGACGGCGGGAGACGTCGATCCCGCTGCCTTCGCGGTTCCGCTGGTCACGATCACCGGCTATTCCCAAGTTGGACTGGGTTCCACGCAACCACGAGCGGATGGCAACTGGATGATCGTCGACACATTGGGCATTCAGAAGGGCAACCATGCCATCAAGTTTGGCGCCGACCTCTTCCGCCAATATGAAAACATCATCTTTCCCACAGTTCAGGCCGGATCGTTCAATTTCACCGGGTCCTACACGGGTGAGGCGATGGCGGATTTTCTTCTTGGGCTGCCCGACACCACGCAGCGCGGCTATCCGATCGGACCGCTGAGCCAGTATCCGCGTCGCTGGTCCTCGAACTATTTCGTCCAGGACGATTGGAAGGCGGGCAAGAACCTGACGCTCAACTATGGTTTGCGCTGGGAGCCTACTTTCTCACTGGACGAGAAGTGGGGCCGTCTGTCGAGTTTCGATCCGACGCTCAGCGGCGGAAAAGGAGGCATTCGGATCCAGGATGCAGATAAAAAGTACGAGGGCGCCATCGCAACTTTCCAGAAACTCTATCCCGGAGTGGAGATCAAGCGTGAATCCGGACCCCTCTATGCAAATTCCTGGAAAAACTTCGCACCCCGCTTCGGTTTCGCGTGGACGCCGTTCGGCAGGACGTCGACTGTCGTGCGGAGCGGTTATGGCATCTTCTACACCATCGACGATCTCTGTCTGTGTCAGTATTTCAAGAGCCCACCGTTCGAGCTGAACCAACGATTCGTAAAGAACGATCGCCCGACCTTTGCGGATCCGTGGCCGGCGAACGCCGTGAATGGTGCAATCACCGCAGATGGGATCGATGGTAAGAATTTCCGGAACGCGTACTACCAGCATTGGAACCTCGGCATTCAGCATGAACTGCCGATGGGAGTGATCGTCGACGCCTCCTACGTCGGTAAGAAGGGAAATCGAATCGGCGACTCCACCCGCGACATCAATCAGCCGGTTAACGGCGTGAAACCGTTTCCGCTGTTTGGCCCAGTCAGCTGGAACGAATCGCGCGGCAACTCGATGTATCACGCGTTGCAATCGCGCGTCGAGAAACGGACATCGACGGGCCTGACGCTTCTTGTTTCCTATTCGTGGAGCAAACTCATCGATGACGTTCCGTCAAACGGATCCGTCCGCGATGCCCATAACCTCAGAATTGAACGTGGGCTTGGTCAGGAAGACATGCGTCATCGTTTCTCGGCCAGTTATGTGTATGCCCTGCCGGTCGGACGAGGGAAACACTTCATGAGCGGACTCAGTACGGTTCCCGATGCGCTGTTGGGCGGCTGGGAATTCTCAGGCATCGTCCGCATGAATTCCGGCTCTCCATATACGCCGACAATCAGCATCGACAACAGCGGATTCGGACGCCGCGCGGACCGTCCGGATATGATCGGCAATCCGAAGCTCGATCATCCGAATCCGACGACCGGCTGGTGGAACAAAGCGGCATTCCAGCTGCCGGCCCCGGGTACGGTGGGAAATGCCGCTAAAGGAAGCCTCATCGGCCCGGGTTATCGTGGCACGGACATCTCGCTGATGAAGAGGTTTCACGTCGCAGAGGCGAAGGACCTGCAATTCCGGCTGGAAGCATTCAACGCTCTGAATCAATCGAACTTCACTTCCGTCAGCACGACCTTCAACGCGAGCACTTTCGGAACAGCCGGAGCCGCGCTGGATAGCCGCCAGATCCAGCTTGGGCTGAAGTTCATCTTCTAGATCCGGGGTCTGGCCCTTGTTTTATCAGTTTTAGGGGCCAGACTCCGAATTCTAGCAGGACACGCATTTGTGACTGTTCGAGGAGCCGAGCATTTCCAATAAAGCGATCGTCGCAGCGTAAGGTTGAACGCGCTGTCTGGGACCGTTTGCCATGTCCGCGACGGTAGTGCCGTTCTTTGAGACGGCATTGACGTTGGCGCCCTTGGAAATAAGGTAGAGAATCATCGAATTGTCGCCGCGGCCCGCCGCGTTATGGAGCGCCGTAAAACCGCCGACGGCTCTCGCGGTGTTCATCGTGTCGTTCCTGCCGGTCGGAGCCGCCGTGTCCGCGGCATTGATGTCGGCATGCAGTTCTTCAACAAGGTACTGAACGGCTGCAAGGCGGCCGAATGGCGTCGTCAGGTCGTTGTTTCCGTGAAAGCCGGCGCCGGCGGCGATGAGTAGCGGGGTGACGCCGTCGACATTGGCGACGTTCGGATCGGCTCCACGGGAAATGAGGAAGCGCATACATTCCACGTCTCCGACAGATGCGCACTTCCAGAAAGGTGTTGCTCCTGCCGCGTTGGTCGACTCTTTGCTCGCCGTGTACCAGAGTTCTTTCGACAACCGCGCATTCGGGTTGGCCCCTTTATCCAGCATCAGCTTCATCAGATCCAGATAGTGAGTCTGCTCGTACTTGGTGGTGGGCTGAGGCGTGTCGGTTTTCGGCGCCCATTGGGTATTCACGACTGCAAACAGCGGAGCGGCGCCATCCACACTCGGAATGTTCAGATCTGCCCCACGCTCGACCAGAAATCTGGCGATGTCGAAATGGCCGTTGAGAGCTGCAAACAAGAGCGCGGTCGTACGGTCCGCGGAAACTTCGTCCAATCGAGCCCCGCCATCCACGAGCGCGCGCGTTGCCTTGGAGCTGCCCTGGCGAGCTGCGTACATCAGCGCCGTCAGCTCACCACGAGGGTTACCTCCGGATTGCGGCCGGTCTTCGCGCGTAGGCGGCTGCCCCAGAATTTGCGCCGGCGGTTTTGGTGCGGAGTTCGCTTGTGCCGATGGCTGCGGCGGTGCCGGCGCCGGTGTCTGAGACGGCTGAGCGGGTGCGGGCGCTGCATTGGCTGATCCGGACGGCTGCGGCGGCTGGCCTTGTGTGGGCGGCGGCAACTGTTGCCCAACCGGGCGTACCCGAACGGCCGGTGTAAGTGGCTTGCCCTTTCTATTGATGTTGGCACCGTGCTGCAAAAGCACTTTGACAGCATCGGGCTGATCGAACGCCGCAGCAAAATCCAATGCCGTCTGACCGCGTTCGGTTTCGACAGCGTTGACGTCGGCACCAGCCTGGATGAGCAGCTCCAACGCATCCCTATCGTTCGAACTCGCTGCCATCATGAGAGGCGTGACCCCGTTCCGCGCCGAAGACTTTGGATCGGCGCCGCCTTTCAGCAGCACCTGAATCACCGATGGGTGGCCTTCTTTGGCTTTCCAGCACATTGGGATCCTAAGCTTAGAATTCCACGTGGACAAGTTGTCGCG
>JADMIO011053076.1_pt1 | contig 58168 bp, 52 predicted proteins | sample 8958161 | NCBI WGS metagenome assembly JADMIO01 (sample SAMN16585339, study PRJNA669376) | soil metagenome | isolation source: Crop rotation soil | place: USA: Cullars Rotation, Alabama | collected 2011
CGCGACAACTTGTCCACGTGGAATTCTAAGCTTAGGATCCCAATGTGCTGGAAAGGCATCGCGCAGCCGCCGCACAGGCCGAAGTACACGCAGCGCGGCTTCACGCGCTGGCTGCTCTCGCGCAGCACGTGCGTCACGGTGCCGAGGTCGAAGTTGCCGCGACTGCGGCGCTTGGCGAACAGCACGCGCTCGCCGGTCACGCCGCCGTCGATGAACGTGACCTTGCCGTCGACGTGCGCGACCCCGACCCCCTCGTGGTCGATCGACTCGATGAAGGCCTCGGTCACCGACTCACGACTCGCACTGCGTCATCGGGATCCCGAAGGTCTGGCGCTTGATCTGCTTGGTGACCGGCACGCCGTCGATCGTGTACGTCATCGTGCCGGCGTTGCCGTTGGTGAACGTGAAGGTCATGTTGCCGACCACGATCGGGGTGATCGGCGTCCACGGGTTGGCGTTGAACGCCGGGCCCGTGGTGCGATAGAGCGGCCCCGAGAACACCTCGTTGTCCTCGGTCACGCTGGTGCGCGGGCCGTCGGGCATGACGTACCACATGGGCTGCCCGTTGGCGCCGTAGGTGAAAAGCGTGGCGAAGAGCGTGTTCTCCTGGTGGGTGAGGTTCACGCCCCAGCCCGACTCGTTGGAGTTCCACCACAGGTCCTGGTAGTTGAAGGACGTGCTGCGGTCGAACGCCGACCACGTGCACGTCGGCAGCGCCTTGAACGTCTGGCGCGTGATGCTCTTGGTGACCTGCACGCCGTTGAACGTGTAGACGAGGACGCCGGTGCCGGGCGTCGGGAACGTGAGGCGCATCGTGCCGACTTCCTGCGGCGTGATGGCCGTCCACGGCGTGGCGTTGAATACGGGGCCCGTGGTGCGATAGAGCGTGCCGAAATACGAGCCGTCGGCCTGCTTCTGGCCGCTCGGCAGCACCAGCCAGAGCGGCGTGCCGTTGGGGTTGTAGGTGAAGAGTGTCGCGAAGACGATGTTGCCCTGGTGGTCGACGTTGATGCCCCATCCCGACTCGGCCTCGTTCCACCACAGCGACGTGTAGTTCTGGCCGACGTGGTCGGCGCGCATCCGCAGCCCGTACTGGCCGGTCTTCGCCGGCGTCCAGTGCGAGACGCCGAAGTAGTAGGTGCCCGGCGCCAGCTCGCGGGTGATGCCGGTGTTGGTGTCGATGCGCTGGGCGTCGTCGACCGACTCGAGCGCGTGGCCCTCGGCGTCGTAGAACGTGCCCACGGTGTCCTCGGTCCCGGTGGTGTACGCCGTCACGACGCTCGTCGTGGCGAGGGTGAACTTGTACAGGTCCACGTCGCCCGGGTAGTCGATGCGCTGGTTCGGCAGCACGAGCTCGTCGGTGCGCGCATCGAGCGGCACGGCCGAGATCGCGGCGACCACGTCCTGGGGACGGTTGGGCGCGTCGTCGGGCACCACGCTCGCCGCGCCGATGTACTGCGCGATCTGCGGGTAGAACACCTCGAGGCGGCCGTAGAGCGTGAAGAGGTTCGGTTGCGAGCAGCTCAGGTCGAGCGCGCCCTGCGACAGCACGCCGCGCAGCTCGAGCCGCCCGTTGGCGTTGGTGAAGATGCCCGAGCCGCTCGAGCCCGGCTCGATGATGCCGCGGGTGAAGTTCACGCTGTACATGTCGTACGGGCGCTCGTGGTCGCGCAGCATCTGGCCGCTGGTGCCGGTGGCCCAGCGCATGGGATCGCCGTGCGGGTGGCTGAGGCTCACGACCGGGGACCCGGAGGCCATCAGGGCCGGATTGAGCGGCGCGTAGATCGCCGCAGCCGGCGGCGACTGGTTCATCAGGAGCAGCGTGGAATCCGCGTTGAAGCTGGTGAAGACGAGCTGCGTCCCGCCGGGAGTCTGCACGCGCCCCGGAGCCGGGGACGACGTGCCGTCACCGCAAGCGAGCGACTCGTAGAACCAGAACAACGACGTCGTGGCCGCGCTCGGGAGGTCGTCGATGCAATGGTTCGCGGTGAGCACGTAGGCCGCCGGGCGGCGCGGCGTGTCGATCAACGTTCCGGTGCACACGAATCCCGAGCTGCCCTTGATGAACTGCAACTTCACCACCGACTTCTTGCGCTCGTCGATGAGGCCGTCCAGCACCGGGTCCTCGGGAGGAAAGGCGCTGGTGGTGCATTTCGTGGAGATCGTGCAACTCGCCGCGTTGGCCTTGGCGAACGGCGAGTCGGTGAAATGCAGCAACGCGCCGACGCGCACCGCCGACTCCGACGGAAGCACGCGGCTGAAGAGCTCGATCACCTGCGTGGCGCCTTCCGTCCACGGCGTCCACGCCTCGGGGCCGAGCGCCGGATCGAGCAGCATCGCCTCGACGCGCGTGGGGTCGCTGCCCTGCGCGCGGATCTCCATCGTCCCCGGCACGGCGCCGAGGTCGAGGCGCACGCGCATCCCGACCGCGCCCAGCGAGGTGGCGGTGAAGCGCGCGACGAAGCCGCCGGCGGCCGGCGTCCACGTGCTGATGGTCTCGGCCTTCTCGACGGCGCGGACGTCGGCCACGCGCAACAAGCCCGACGCATCGACCTGCGGAGCCGCGGATTTCTCCGCCGGCGCGGGGAGGCTCACGGCCTCGACGGGCATCAGGCGGGGCGCGCGAAACGTCTCCTGGGCGGCGGCAGGGGCCGCGACCATGACGGCGGCGACGAGGACGGCTGCAAATTCTCTAAACATGGCTTTTTTACTGAAATTTCATGGGCTTATGATAACATGCAATGCCGTGATCAACTACTGCAGCGCATGCGGTTCACCCGTGACCCATCGTATCCCCGAGGGGGATTCGCTGGCGCGGGCCGTGTGCGATACGTGCGGCACGATCCACTACGTCAACCCCAAGATCGTGGTCGGCTGCCTGCCGGTATTTGGGGACCGCATCCTCATGTGCAAACGTGCCATTGAGCCCAGGTACGGCCTGTGGACGCTCCCCGCCGGATTCATGGAGATCAACGAGTCGGCCGCCGAGGGCGCGGCACGCGAGGCGCTCGAGGAAGCCAACGCGAACGTCGAGATCGAGGACCTCTACACGGTGTACTCGATCCCGCACATCAGCCAGGTCTACATGATGTTCAGGGCGCGCTTACTGGACCCTGACGTGTCGCCGGGCGTCGAGAGCCTCGAGGTGAAGCTTGTGACCGAGGAGGAGATCCCGTGGGACCAGCTCGCCTTCGCGATGGTGAAGCGCACCCTCAACCACTTCCTCGAGGATCGCCGCACCGGCATCTTCGTGCCGCGCTTCGGCGACATCCACCCCCCGCAACGCTAAGCCGCGAGCGGGTCCGTCACTCCCGCTTCCTCATCCACGGCTTCACCACCTCGCGCTCCGCCCACAGCGCGATCCCCGTCACGCCCGGGCCGCGTCCATCGACGAACGCTTGCAGCCCGGCGAGCGTGAACGCCATGAGCCGCGTGCCCGGCAAGGGCGCGCAATCGGCTGACCGCGTGAGAAGCTCGTCGGGCAGGCGCGGCAGGCCCACCGCGCGCATCACGTCTCGAGCCACGAACCACAACTTGCCCTCGTGCTCGTAGACGCGCACGCGCACGCCGTTGAACTCGTAGTAGATGCCGTCGAGGTCGGAGAGCGCCATGTCGTGCAGCCAGCCGAGCCCCTCGTGGGAGAGCTCCACCAGCGGCCGCGCGATGGCCACGCCAACGAGCGGGCACGAGAACACCAGCCCGATCAGCGCCCACCCTTTCCCGCCGACCTTCCACCCCACCCACGTGAACACCGCCACCGCCGCGACGCTGACGACGAGCCGCACCAGCAGCAGCAGCAGCCCGTTGGACATCACGCCACCTTGAGCACTTCCTGCTCGGCGATCACGTACACCTGGTCGCCGCGGCGCGGCATCACCTCCGCGTTGCCGGTGAAGGCGCCGAACGCGGGCAGCACGCCGTAGCGCGCGCCGAACCAAAAGCACGGCAGGCGCAGCGACTTCTCGCCCGCGGCGCTCAGGCGCACCGCCGGATGGATGTGGCCCGCGAGCGCGTAGCCGCCGCCGCGCGCGGCGCCCGGCTCGTGGTTAAGGACGAACGGCCCGACGCGCTCGCCGGCCTCGATGCAGCGAACGTCCCATTCCGCGGGTGGATCGCCGGCTTTCTTGTCGTGGTTGCCGCGCACGATCGTGAGCGCCACCGCCTTGCGCTCGTCGCGCCACGCGGCGAAGCGCGCGAAGGTGCGCGGCGTGCGGCCTTCGGCGCTGTGCAGGAAATCGCCGAGGAAGATGACCTGCGTGGCGCCGGTCCTCGCGACGGCGCGGTCGAGACGCTCCACGTTCTCGGTCGTGGTGCCCGCGGGCATCGGGATGCCGGCGCGGCGGAAGCTCGCGGCCTTGCCGAGGTGGAAGTCGGCGACGAAGAGCGCCTTCTTCGCCGGCCAGAACACCGCGCGCTCGGCGAGCAGCAGCAACCGCTCGCCCATCACCTCGCACTCGATCATTGGAAGAGGCTTCCCTGCTCGTCGCTTTCGATCGGCGCCGCCTTGTCGAATTCCAGTTGCATCCGCTCGACGCGGTCGCGCAGCTTCTCGCTCGTGAGCTTCTCACGGAAGCGCCCGACCATGATCGGGAACGCGAACGGCGAGGGCTTGTGGGTCTGGCGCAGCAGCACCGGAGTCTCGCCGATGCGCCGCAGCGCCTCGGCTAGGCGCGAGAACTCGAGCTGGCGCTCGAGCACCTCGCGCTCGGCCTGCCCGAGCAGCGGGTTCGCCGGATCCCAGCGCGCGAACACTTCCCAGATGAGGCCGCTCGTCGCCTGAACTTGCCGGTTGGTCTTCGGCTGTCCCGGGTAGCCCTGGAACACGAGGCCCGCGACGCGCGCGATCTCCCGGAACTGGCGCTTGGAGAGCTCGGCCGCGTTGAGGCTCGCGAGCATGTCCTCCAGAAGATTCTCGGTCGAGAAGATCCCCGCCTTCAGCAGCGGGAGCAGCTCGAAGCGTTCGCGCGAGACGAGCTCGAAGCCGTAGTCGGTAAACGCGAGGCTGAAGGTGGCGGGACGCGTCTTCGCGAAACGGTACGAGAGCAGCGCCGACAGGCCCATGTGCACCTGCCGCCCCGCGAACGGGTAGAAGAAGATGTGGTGGCCTTCGCGCGTCTGGGTCTGCTCGACCAGCATCTCGTGGCGCCGCGGCACCTTCGACCACGCGTGCTGCAGCTTGAGCAGCCGCCGCACCGCCCGCATCTCGGGCTCGTGCTCGCGGCCCTCGATGTGCAACTCCAGGAGCTCCCTGATGCCGTCGGCGACCTCGGAGGACAGCGGGCACTTGCCGCCGTCCCAGCGCGGGATCACCGCCGCGCCGGCCTTGCCGGGCCGCACGTACGCCGTCATGTTCTCGACGCGGATGAACTCGAGCAGCTGGCCCGCGAAGATGAATGTGTCGCCCTTGCCGAGGCGCGCGATGAACGACTCCTCGACGTTGCCGAGCCGCTTGCCGCGCATGTACTGGATGTTCACCGCGGCGTCGGAGACGATGGTGCCGATCGACATGCGGTGGCGCTTGGCGATCGCCGGGTCCTTCACGCGGTAGCGGCCGTCCTCGTCGAGGACCACCTTGTGGTACTCGGGATACGCCTTCAGCGCATCGCCGCCGCGCGTGACGAAGTCGAGCGCCCATTTCCACTCGGCGTCGGTCAAGTCGCGGAACGCCGCGGTCGAGCGCACCTCGGCCTTCATCGCCTCCTCGTCGAAGCCCTCGCCGGCCGCGATCGTGACGAGGTGCTGGGTCAGCAGGTCGAGCGGGCGATCGACCGGCGTGCGCGCCTCGATGCGCCCGGCCTGGGCCGCGCGCCGCGCCGCGGCGGACTCGACGAACTCGAGCGCATGCGACGGCACGCACGTCACGCGGCTCACCTGCCCCGGCGCGTGGCCCGAACGCCCGGCGCGCTGCAGCAGGCGCGCGACACCCTTGGGGCTGCCGATCTGCAGCACGCGCTCGACCGGCGAGAAGTCCACGCCGAGGTCGAGGCTCGAGGTCGCGACCACGGCCTTGAGCCGCCCCTCCTTCAATCCCGCCTCGACCCAGCGGCGCACGTCGGTGTCGAGCGAGCCGTGGTGCAGGCCGATGATCCCCGCCCACTCGGGCCGCGCCTCGAGCAGCGCCTGGTACCAGATCTCGGCTTGCGAGCGCACGTTGGTGAACACGAGCGTCGAGCGCGATCCGTCGATCGCCTCGACCACGTGGTCGAGCATCGCGAGCCCGAGGTGGCCCGCCCATGGAAACTTGTCGACTTCCGGAGGGATGAGCGTGTCCATGACGACCTGCTTCTCGGAGACGCCTTTGACGACACGTCGACCCCCTCCCCGGCCCTCCCCCAAAGGGGAGGGAGCGAGCCGTTCCAACGCCACGTCGATATTCCCGAGCGTCGCCGACAACCCCCACGTCCTCACCTTCGGGTTCCACCCGCGCAGGCGCGCGAGCGCGAGCTCGGTCATCACGCCGCGCTTGTTGCCGAGCAGCTCGTGCCATTCGTCGACCACCACGAGGCGCAGGTCGGAGAGCTTCTCGCGCGCATCGGCGTTGGAGAGCATCAGCGACAGGCTCTCGGGCGTGGTCACCAGCGCCGAGGGCAACCGCCGCGCCTGCTTCGCGCGCTCCGCGCTCGAGGTGTCGCCGGTGCGAAGGCCCACGGTCCATGGAAGCTTCAGCCCGTCGATCGCGCGTTGCAGCGAGAGCTGGGTATCGCCGGCCAGCGCGCGCATCGGAGTGATCCAGAGGACGCGAAGAGCCGGCGTGCCGGCACCTCCCTCTGCCATCCACTCCGCGAGCGGCCCCATCCACGCCGCCAGCGTCTTGCCGGTGCCGGTGGCCGAATGGATCAGGCCCGACTCGCCGGCGAGATAGGCGTTCCACACCTCGCGCTGGAAATCGAACGCGCGCCAGCCGTTCTCCGCGAACCAGCGCTCGAGCGCCTCGGTAGGCGCGGCGGAGCCGTCGGGCATCAGGGCAGCGGCAGGCGCTTGCCCTCGCTCTGGGCGGGGGGGCGGACTCCGAGGATCGCGGCCAGCGTCGGCGCGATGCCGCTCACCTCGACACGCGTATCCACCCGCCCCAGCGTGACCCATGAAGGGCCGTAAAGGAGGATCGGGACGTTGGTGTCGTACGGATGGGGCGAGCCATGGGTAGTGAAGTTGGGGCTCGACGACATCACCCAATAGGGCTTCAGGACTACCTGGAGGTCGGGCGAGCGGGCCGGATACCACGAGTTGCGCACCGCATCGAGGAACGGCGCGTCCTTCGGCGCCGCGCCCTCGACCTGCGCGCGGGTGTACACGGTGGCCACGCCCGGCTCGGCGGCGAGCAGGCGGCGCGTCTCCTCGGCCACGTCGGCGAGCGCGACCTTCCGATCCCGCGCGAGGGCGTGGTCGAGCATCAGGCCCTGCGCCGACCAGCCCCGGGCCCAAGCGCCATCGCCGAAGCGCTTCGCGAGCGCCGCGTTGAGGCTCCGCAGCAGCTGCACGGGATTCACGCGCCCGGCATCGCGCCCGAGCGACTGGCTGTGCTCGGGCGCCGGCACGAAGCCGTGGTCCGCGCTCAGCACCGCGACGTAGTTGTCGCGGCCGATCGCGACGTCGAGGTCGTTGAAGAAATCCTGCAGCGCGCGGTCGAGGTACAGCAGGTGGTCGTGCGAAATGCGCGATTCGGCGCCGTAGCCGTGGTTCACGAAGTCGTGGCCCGAGAGGCCGACGATCAAGAGGTCCGGTGCGTCGTCCTTGCCGAGCCCCTCGCCCGCGACCGCCGCGCGCGCGAAGGCGAGCGTGAGGTCGTCGCTGAACGGGCTGCCGAGGAGGTCGGCGTAGAAGTTCGGCCCGGGCCGCACCATGCCCGCGCCCATCTTCTTCGGCAGCTTGCCGCCGCGGCCGTACCACTTGCGGTCGTCGGGCAGCGAGCGCGCGTAGGCCGACTCGATCAGCAGCGGCTTCCACTCCACGCCGAAGTACGCGTCGGCGGGCCGCTTTTCGTTGAAGTCGTCGACCCATTTGGGATGGGCCTTCATGTAGTAGGTCGTCGAGGCGAACTTGCCGCTCTGGGCCTGGTAGACGTACGCGGTGCCGTTCTTGCCCGCGGTGAGGATCGCCGCGCGGTCCTTGCCGGCGACCGAGACGACCTTCGAGCGCGCGTCGGCGGACTTGAGCACGTCGCCGAGGCTTTCGGCCAGCAGCTTCCTCGGGCTCGTGCCGTCGAGGCGCGCGGTGCGGTGCCCGATCCAGGTCGCGGCGGGATCGTCGGCGCAATACTCGAGCGTGCCGGTCGCCGGGTCGATCCACTGGTTGGCGACGATGCCGGTGCGATGCGGATAGGCGCCGGTGAGGATCGTGGCGTGCCCGGGCGCGGTCTCGGTATTCGCGTAGCCGTAGTGGGCGTCGGTGTACCACGCGCCGCGCGAGAAGAAACGCTCGAGCCCGTCGGGCGCGAGCTGGTCGCGATAGTCGGTGACCTGGCGCTGCGGCAGCCCGTCCACGACGATCACCACCGCGAGGCGCGGGCGCCCTCCGGTGACGGGCGCCGGCGGCTGCGGCGCGGCACACCCGGCCAGGACGATCGCGACGAGCGCCAGCTTTTTCATGGTGCGGATTCTTTCACGAATCTCCCCACACTTCGCGGGCGATCTGCAACGTGTTGGCGTGGATCTCGATCGAGTCCTCGATGTCGCGGGCGTAGCCGCCGGCCATGGCGATCGCCACCGGGACGCGCCGCGCGGCGAGCGCGCCCAACACCATGCGGTCGCGGCGCGCGAGGCCGCGCTTGGTGAGCTTCAGGCGCCCCAGCCGGTCGTCCTCGTAGGGATCGGCGCCGGCGAGGTAGATCGCGAGCTGCGGACGCGAGCGCTCGAGCGTCTCGTCGAGCCCGCGCTCGAGGTGCCACAGGTACTCGTCGTCGCCGGTGCCGTCGTCGAGCTCGATGTCGAGGTCGCTCGTTTCCTTGGCGAACGGGAAGTTGCGCGCGCCGTGGATCGAGAACGTGAACACCGAGTCGTCGCCGGCGAAGATCGACGCGGTGCCGTTGCCCTGGTGCACGTCGCAGTCGATGACCGACACGCGCTTCAGGCCGGCCTCCGACTGCATCGCGCGCGCGGTGATGGCCGCGTCGTTGAAGACGCAGAAGCCCTCGCCGCGGTCGCGGAACGCGTGGTGCGTGCCGCCCGCGAGGTTGGCCGACCAGCCTCGCGTCAGCGCCTCGCGCGCCGCGGCGAGCGTGGCGCCGCTCGATCGCCGCGAGCGTTCCACCATCCGTTCCGACCATGGGAACCCGATCGCCCGGATCTCGGCGCCATCGAGCTCGCCGGTAGCAACTCGCCGCAGATATTGTGGACAATGTGCCCGCGTGATCTCCGCGTCGCTCGCGGCTTCCGGGACGCGGAAGTCGTTATCCACAAACTCGCCCGAGGCAAGCAGGCGCTCGCGAAGACGAAGGTACTTGCCCATCGGAAAACGATGGTGCGCGGGCAGCGGGAGGACGAAGACGTCGCTGTAAAATAGCGTCATGGGTGCGCCATGAACTCTACCGGATGCCCGAGCGCTTCGCCTATTACGACGCGCTGAGCGCGGCCTCGAAGCGCACCTATCGCAAGAGCGACGCGATCGAGCGCATCGAGGTGCCCGACGTCGCGTCGCTGGCCCCGCTCGCGCGGTCGGTGCAGCCGGTGCTGGAGGCCGGGGATCGCGCGGCGGTCGAGCGCGCGTGCCAGGCGCTGGTCGATGGGCTCAATGCCCAGCTCGGCACCCCTGCCGTGCGCGTCCACGTCTTCGAGCGTCGTCCCCACAACGCCGGCGGCGAGCTGCACGGCCTGTACGAGCCCGACGAGGTCACCGGCGGCGTCGCGCGGATCTCGGTCTGGATGCGCACCGCGCGCAAGGAGCAGGTGGTCAAGTTCCGCACCTTCGTTCGCACGCTCGTGCACGAGGCCTGCCACCACTTCGACTACGAGCTCTACAAGCTGCCGGAGACCTTCCACACGCAGGGGTTCTACGCCCGCGAGTCGGCGCTGGTGAGGGAACTGCTGGGGGCGTAGGATCGCCCCAACCCCCGCTTCAGGCGGGAGGAAGGCAGCAGCCGCTGTCCTCCAGCCTCATCAGGGCCGAGACCAGCATGGACGTGAGGAACGGCTTGTGCAGGAAGTCCAAGCAGCCCATTCCGAGGGCTTGCGCCCGCAGGCTGGGATCTTCCGAAGCCGTCATGAACACGATCGGCGGTGCGTGCAGCGACTGCGCGATCCGGTCGGCGAGGTCGAGGCCCGAAAGGCCCCTGCCCAGGTCGATGTCGATGACGACGCACGAGATCTCGGCGGCGTTGGCTTCCTCGAGGTATTGCTCGGCCGAGGTGAAGACCTTGACGCGGTACTGGTACACGAGCAGCGCGTGCTCGAGGGCACGCAGGATGAAAGGGTCGTCGTCCACGAGGGCGATGACGCCGGCGGAAATCTTCATGGCAGGGGTCCGGGAGATGGGGCTCAGGTTACCGGCGGCGCCACGCCCGCGTCTTGTCGCTTCCAGCCAATCGCCGTTCATTCCATGCCACCCCTCCAGGGGATAGGGAGCGTCCCGCGCGCCGCGGGCATGGTCGCGCGCGCGGCCTATGCCGAGGCCCGCGGGGCCGGGCTCCCGGTGGGCCCGCTTCTCGCGCAGGCGAGGCTCACGGCAGCGCAGATGAACAACCCGCGCGCTCGACTCGTGGCGCGCGACCAGGTGCGGTTCCTCGACATCGTCGCCGCCGCGCTGGGCGACGACCTGTTCGGCTTCCACATCGCGCGGCGCCTCGAGCTGCGGGAGGCCGGGATCCTCTACTACGTGATGGCTTCGTCGCCGACGATGCTCGACGCGGTCCAGCGCGTCGTCCGCTACGGCTCGATCGCCAACGAGGGGATGCTGCAGCAGTGCGTGTTCGGCAAGACGCTCGACGTCACGCTGCAATACGTCGGCACCAGCCGGCACCTCGACCGCCACCACACCGAATGCTGGGCGGCGATCATCGTGAGCGTCGTGCGCCAGCTCACCGGGCTTCGCATCGCGCCCCTGCGCGTGCGCTTCGTTCACCCGAGGGCGCACTCGCCCGCCGAGCTGCTGCGGTTCTTCGGCGGCGCGGTCGAGTTCGGGGCGCGCACCGACGACATCCGCTTCGCGCGCTCGGTCTGCGACGCGCCGATCGTCGGCGCCGATCCCTACCTCAACAAGGTCCTCGTCGGTTACTGCGAGGAGGCACTCGCCCACCGGCGGCGGGTCCGCGGCTCCTTCCGCTCGCGCGCCGAGAACGCGATCGTGCCGCTGCTGCCCCACGGGAAGGCGCGCGCCGGCGAGGTCGCGAAAGCGCTCGGCGTGGCGGAGCGCACCTTCGCGCGCCGGCTCGCCGACGAAGGCCTCACGTTCACGACGCTGCTCGATCGCCTGCGGCTCGACCTCGCCAACCGCTACCTCGCCGAGGCCGACACTTCGATCTCGCAGGTGGCGTGGCTGCTCGGGTACCAGGAGACTTCCGCGTTCTCGAAGGCGTACAAGCGCTGGACGGGACGATCGCCCCGCGAGGCTAGGAACGCCGGTTCAACGCGAGCCAGGGCAGGCTCCCGACCGCGGTGAGCGGCCAGAAGAAGATCAGCACGCCGATCAGGAGCGTGGTTTCCGCATCGCCCGAGTTACCCCGCCAGTAGCCGAAATGCCACGGCGTGGCGCGAAGGGCCTCGAGCCCGCCGGCGAGCAGGACCGCGATCGCGAGCGCGACGGCGGCCGCGGCGACCGAACGCGAGCGTGACGCCATGGCGAGCGTGAGCAGCGAGGGACCGAGATAGAACACCAGCGCGATGGGCGCGACCAGCACGTCCACGAGCGTGAAGGCCCGGCCCCGGAAGCCCAGGATGGCCACGACGGCGAACGCCATCGCGAGGGCCACCGCGATCGAGAGCGCGGCCGCCGCCAGGCGCCAGGACCTCACGGCGTGAGCCGCAGCGTGTGCGCCGCCTCGATCTTCTCGCGCTTCGTCGGGATCGTGATGTACTCCACCTTCGCCCAGCGCTCGGCGAAGCTCGAGTACCACGGCGAGAGCACGTTGCCCGACTGCCCCGTCGACTGCATGAAGAGCGAGCGGTCGAGGTCGGCGAGGTCGTAGATCGCGCGCAGGCTCGCCGCGTGGCGATTGGTGAACGGCCGCTCGTCGTCGCGAATCGTGTAGGCCCCGACGTTGATGCTGTACGCGTCGCCCGGGGTTCCCGGCGCGACGTTGAAGTAATCCTTCACCACCGGGACGAAGCCGAACGGCCGGTGGTCGCTGCCCGCGGGATGGGCGATGCCCCAGCGCCATGACGCGGCGTCGCCGTAGCGGCGCCCGAGGTCTTCCGCGGCGAGGTCGAAGGCGCGCGAGGCGAGCTGCGCGCAGGTCTCCTTCTTCGGCGTGGTCACGTCGTCGCACCAGCGCTCGTAGCCGCGCTCGCCGCGCACTACCGAGGTCATGAACGAGGCGCGCATCTCCCACGACTCGCGAAAGAGCGTGCCGAGCTCGTCGCCGTAGACGAGGCGCGTGAGCTCGCGGTACCACGCGGCGAACACCAGCGGAGCCGCGAGCTCGGGCGCCATCTCGCCCTTCCATCCGGCGAGCAGGCCTTGCGCGCTCGATCCCCCCGGCGTGTCGGGCTTGGCGGCAAGGGCGACCGGCAGCAGGTCGCGCGCCAGCCGCGAGACGCTGTCGCCCTGCATCGTCGCGAACGTCTTCATCGAGTGCTTCGGCGTGGCGGCGAGCAGCTCCTCGATGCGCTCGGCGCGATAGGGCGGGAACCAGTCGACCGACAGGAACGGCTTGTAGCCCGGCGGCGTGATCTTGTGGTTCGCGGTCACGATGCGCCCCGAGGGCGGGTCGATGATCGCCGGCAGTTTCTCGAACGGCAGGAAGCCCTCCCAGTCGTACTTCGCGAGCCACCCCGGCACCGGCACGCGGCCCATCGCCTCGTTGTCGGCCCGGCGCACCGGCACCCGCGCCGGCGCCACGAATCCGATGTGGCCCTCGCGGTCCGCGAAGACCACGTTCTGGTGCGGCGCGGTGAAGTCGCGCGCCGCGGCGACCAGCTCCTTCGCGTTGCGGGCGCGGTTGAGCGCGAACCCCGCGCGCGCCGCGGTGTTGTCGTCGGTGAGCGCGGCCCACGCCAGCGCGATCGCGAATCCCTTCGGCGTCACCGAGGCGACCTGCGGCGACACGTCGGAGATCACCGGGCCGTGGCGCGTGGTGCGCACCTGGATGCGGCGCTCCTCGGAGCCCACGCGGATCACCTCCTCGCGGATCTCGAGCTTCGCCGGACCCTTCGGCGTGAGGTACTGGTTGCCCATGACGCGCTCGACGAAGAGGTCCTGCGTATCGCTGCCGGTCGTGGTCATCGACCACGCGAGGTCGTCGTTGCGGCCGAGCACGATGAACGGAAGGCCGGGAAGCGTGCCGCCGACCACGTTGCCGGCCGGCGTCGAGACGTGCGCGAGGTACCAGAGCGCCGGGGCCTGCAGGCCGAGGTGCGGGTCGTTGGCGAGCAGCGGCTTGCCGGTCTCGGAGCGCGCCCCCGACACCACCCAGTTGTTGGAGCCGATCGCCTCCTCCACCGGCGGGGAGATCTCCAGCAGCGCGTTCGCGGCGGGAGCAAGCTCCTTGTACAACGCGCCGTAGTCCGGCAGCGGCAGCACCGGGTCTCCCGGATAGGGCGGCATGAACTCCTGCGCGCGCTCGCGCCCGACCTTCGCGGCGTAGCGCAGCCGCCCGAGCTCCGAGCGCCAGTTGCCCGACAGGTCCCACGACATCACCAGCAGCCAGGCCACGCTGTCGGCGGGCTTCCACGCTTCGGGCGTGATGCGGAAGACCTGGAATTCCACCGGCAGCACCGGGCCGGTCGCGAGGAAGGCGTTCACGCCGGCGGAGTAGGCCTCGAGGTTGGAGCGCGTCCCGGCGTCGAGCTTCGCCGCGATCTGCCCCGCCCAGCGCGCGATCCCGAGCGTGCGCATCAGCTTGTCGGTGTCGAACGCGCGCTCGCCGAGGAATTCCGCGAGCCGCCCCTGGCCCACGCGCCGCTGGAACTCCATCTGCCACAGGCGATCCTGGGCGTGCACGTAGCCCATCGCGAACCAGCCGTCGCGCTCGCTCTTCGCGAACAGGTGCGGCACGCCTTCCGCGTCGCGCACGATGTCGACCGGGGCATCGAGCCCCTTGGCGGACGACTCGCCGCCGAGCCTGGGAAGCGAGTCCTGCAGGTGGATCCACGCGCCGCCCACGACGAGCGACAGCACCAATGCGATCAGGACCAGCGCCTTGCCGAGTGCCTTCATCCCCCGATCATACGAGACGCGCGAGGCGCGACGCGAGGGGGGCGTTCACCGCGCCCGGCGGCGCGCGCCCGCGGACGATCTCGGCCACCTGGGCCACGGTCTCGAGCGCCTGGTGCTCGATCGCCTGCGGCGTGAGCCCGCCCACGTGGGGCGTGGCGATCACGTCGGCGCGCCGCGCGAGCGACGGCGTCGGCATCTGGTCGGGCGCCCGGCCGACGTCGAGGGCCGCTCCCGCGAGACGCCCCGAGTCCAATGCGCGGGCGAGCGCGGCCTCGTCGACGAGGTTGCCGCGCGATACGTTGACGAAGAAGGCGCCGGGTTTCATGCGCCCGAACGCGGCATCGCCCATCAGGTTCTCGGTCTGCTCGTTGGCCACCGCCAGGCATACGACGTAGTCGGCGGTGGACAACAGATCCTCGAAGCCGAGCTGCTCGATTCCCGGATCGGCGACGCGCGCGTGAGGATCGCTCACCACCACGTGCATCCCGAGCGCCACGCCGAGCGCCGCGACGCGCCGGCCGATCGCCCCGTAGCCGATGACGCCCAGCGTGCTGCCCGCGAGCTGCCGGCCCATGGCGGCGGCCGGGAGGTGGCCCGCGTGGTATTGCGCCGTCGCCCGCGAGACGCCCCGCGACAGGTCCACGAGGAATGCGAGCACCAGCTCGGTGACCGCCGGCACGAAGCCCGCGCTGGCGCGGGTCACCAGCACCCCGCTCGCGCTCGCCGCGGGCACGTCGACGTTGCGGATGTCGACCGCGCAGCGCACGAAGGCGACGAGGCCGGGACTGCGCTCGAAGACCACGGCCGCGCCCGGCGAGTTGCGGTCGGCCACGATGACCTGGACGTCGCGCGCCGCCGCCACCATCGCCTCCCCGGCGAGGGGCTCCGCGCCCTCGTGCAGCACCACGTCGCCGAGCGCGCGCAGGCCGGCGAGGGCGCGCTCCCCGTAGTAGTTGCGCCGCATGTCGGGCGTATGGGCGAGCAGGATGCGGGCCATGGCAGTTGTCTGACCTCTCGGACTCTCTCGGGTGCAGGAACGGAAAACCGCATGTATGATGACAGCCCGCCACTCGAGGAGGCAAGCATGAAGCGCCGTGACGCAATCCGTGCCGCATCAGCCGCAGCCCTGGCCCTTACTCTCGCCGCGCCGGCTGCCTTCGCCCAGCAGAAGGTGGTGTGGAAAGCGAGCGACGTCCATCCGATCGGCTACCCGACGGTCGAGGCGATCCAGCGGATGGGCAAGAAGCTCGAGGCCGCCACCAACGGCCGCATCTCGATCCAGATGTATCCCTCGATGCAGCTCGGCGGCGAGAAGGAGATGATCGAGCAGGCGCAGGTCGGCGCGCTGCAGATCGCGCGCATCTCCGTCGGCGCCATGGGACCGGTGGTCGACGAGCTCAACGTCTTCAACCTGCCGTTCGTGTTCCGCGACGAGGCGCACATGCGCAAGGTGATCGACGGCCCGATCGGCCAGGAGCTGCTCGACAAGATCACCGCCAACCCCAACACCCGCCTCGTCGCCCTCGGCTGGATGGACGCCGGAACCCGCAACGTCTATTCGAACAAGCCGGTCGCGAAGCCCGCGGACCTCAAGGGGATGAAGGTGCGGATGATGGGCAACCCGATCTTCGTCGAGACGATGAACGCCATGGGCGGCAACGGCGTCGCCATGGGCTTCAACGAGCTCTATTCGGCGATGCAGACCGGCGTGGTCGACGGCGCCGAGAACAACGAGCCCACGGTGCTCGCCCAGAACCACTTCCAGGTCGCCAAGGTGTACAGCCAGACCGGCCACCTGATCATCCCCGAGATCTTCGTGTTCTCGAAGCGCACCTGGGACACGCTCACCCCCGAGGACCAGGCGCTGGTGCGCAAGCTCTCGCGCGAGGCGCAGATCGAGCAGCGCCAGCTCTGGGACGAGAAGACCTCGAAGGCGAGCGACGAGCTCAAGGCCAAGGGGATGACGTTCGTATCGGCCGACAAGCCGGCGTTCTACAAGGCGACGCAGCCGATCCGCGACAAGTACGGGTCGAAGTACGCCGCACTGCTCAAGCGCATCGAAGACACCAAGTAGCCGCGCCGTGAAGCAGCGCTACGCGCAGGCGATGGAGTGGCTCTACATCGCCTGCATCTGCCTGGCCGGCGCCGTCATGCTGGTGATGACGGTCATCATCCCGTACGGCGTCTTCATGCGCTACGTGATGAACTCGCCGTCGAGCTGGCCCGAGCCCGCGGGGATCCTGCTGATGGTGGTGTTCTCGTTCATCGGCGGGGCCGCGGCCTACCGCGCGCGGGCGCACATCGCGGTCACGACGCTGCTCAACGTGCTGGGCGACAGGAACCGCAAGCGCACCGAATTCGTGGCCGAGATCGCGATGGCGATCGTCGCGCTCTTCATGATCAAGTGGGGCGTGCTGCTGGTGAAGACCACCTGGTACAACTCGATCGCGGAGTTTCCCGGCCTCTCCGCGGGCGTCACCTACATGCCGATCCCGGTGGCGGGCGTGGTGATGCTGCTCTTCGTGGTCGAGCGCGTGTGGTGCGGGGATCCGCCCGCGACCTCGTTCGCGTTCCGCGACCAGCCCGAGACCGAATAGGCCGCCGTGGACGCCCTCCTGCTGCTGTTCGCGTTCCTGGCCTTCATGTTCCTCGGCATGCCCGTGGCCTATGCCATGGGGCTCGCGACGCTGGTCACCGCGCTTTGGATCGACATCCCGCTCGAGGCGGTGATGCTCAAGATCTCCGACGGCATGGACGACTTCGCGCTGCTGACGATCCCGTTCTTCGTGCTCGCCGGCGCGATCATGTCCGAGGGCGGCGTGGCGCGGCGCCTGGTGGACCTCGCGAAGGTCTTCGTGGGATTCATCCGCGGCGGTCTCGCGCTGGTGAACATCCTCGCCTCGACGCTCTTCGGTTGCCTGTCGGGATCGTCGGTCGCCGATACCGCCTCCGTCGGCTCGGTGATGATCCCGCAGATGGTGAAGAACGGTTATTCGAGGGTCTTCGCCACCAACGTGACGATCTGCGGCTCGGTCCAGGCGATCCTGGTGCCGCCGTCGCACAACTCGATCATCTATTCGATCGCCACCGGCGGCTCGGTGTCGATCGCCGCGCTCTTCATGGCGGGCGTCTTCCCGGGGCTGCTTTTCGGCGGCTGCCTCGTGGCGCTGGTCCTCTACACGGCGCGCAAGCGCGGCTTCCCCGCGGGCCGCGTGGTCCCGCTCAAGGAGGCGCTCAAGATCGCCCTCGACTCGGTCTGGGGCCTGCTCACGATCGTGATCATCCTCGGCGGCATCCTGTCGGGCGCGTTCACCGCGGTGGAATCGGGCGCCGTGGCCTGCGTCTACGCGCTCTTCTGCACGATGGTGATCTACAAGGAATACAAGTGGCGCGACCTGCCGAAGCTGGTGCACCGCGTCACCAAGACCGTGGCGATGGTGATGATGGTGATCGGCTTCGCCGCGGGCTTCGGCTACCTGATGGCGATCATGCAGCTGCCGGCCAAGGCGACCGCGCTCTTCCTGTCGATCACCAACGACAAGTACGCGATGCTGCTGCTCATCAACATCCTGCTGTTGCTGCTCGGGACGTTCATGGACATGGCGCCGATGATCCTCATCTGCACGCCGATCATGCTGCCGATCGTCAAGGCGCTGGGCGTGGACCCGGTGCACTTCGGGATGATCATGCTGCTCAACCTCGGCATCGGCCTCATCACGCCGCCCGTCGGCCCCACGCTCTTCGTGGGGTGCGCGATCGGGAAGGTGACGATGGAGGAGGTATCGAGGGAGCTATGGCCGTTCTACGGCGCGATGTGCGTGGCCCTGCTCATCGTGACCTACGTGCCGCAGCTGTCGCTCTGGCTGCCACGCGCCCTGGGCTACTGAGGCCCTTGGAGCTCAAGCGCGAAAGCTACCAGAGGGAGGTCGACGGCAAGAAGGTGGACCTCTACACGCTGCGCAACCGGAAGGGCATGGTGGTGAAGATCACCAACTGGGGCGCGAAGGTGCAGCAGATCCTGGTCCCGGACCGCAACGGCGTGCTGGGCGACGTGGCGCTGGGCTACGACACGCTCGAGCAGCTCCAGGGCGGCCAGGCCTCCATGGGCGCCTTCATCGGCCGCTACGCCAACCGCATCGCGCAGGCGAAGTTCACGCTGAACGGCACCGAGTACAAGCTCGCCGCGAACAACGGCCCGAACACGCTGCACGGCGGTGCGAAGGGCTCGCGCTTCCAGGTGTTCGACGCGAAGCAGGTCGACGACGCGACCGTCGTCATGAGCTACACCTTCAGGGACGGCGAGGAGAACTTCCCCGGGACCGTCCCGGTGCGGGTCAAGTACTACGTGACCGACAACAACGAATTCGTCATGGAGTACGACGCGGTGGCGGTCGACAAGCCGACGATCGTGAACTTCACCGGCCACACGTTCTTCAACCTGGCGGGCCACGACGGCGGCGACGTCCTCGGCCACGTGCTCGAGGTGAAGGCGGACCGGTTCCTGCCGGTGAACGCCACGCTGATCCCCACCGGCGAGCAGCGCCCGGTGCAGGGCACGCCGATGGACTTCCGCACGCCGACGGCCTTCGGCGCGCGCATCGGGGAGACGGACGAGCAGCTCAAGCTCGGCCCGGGCTACGACCATCACTACGTGCTCAGCAAGAAGTACGGCGAGTACGCGATGGATGCGCGGATCTCCGACCCGAAATCCGGCCGCGTGATGGAGGTCTGGTCGAACCAGCCGGGGATCCAGGTCTACTCGGGCAACTTCCTCGAGGGCAAGCAGCCGCGCGACGTCGGCAAGGGAAACACGGTGTATGCCTTCCGCACCGGCTTCTGCCTCGAGCCGTCGCACTTCCCGGACTCGGTGAACCAGCCCACTTTCCCGTCGACGGTGCTGAACCCCGGCGAATGGTTCAGCGGGAAGATCGCCTACCGGTTCAGCGCGAAGTAGTCCGCGGCCTCAGGGCGCCGGTTCCGACGGGTCGAAGTCGAGCTCGACCTTGGCGCCCATGGGGTCGTGGCAGAAGATCTGCCAGATCCGGGTGCCCACCTGCTGGCGCAGCACGTGCTTCACGCCGAGGCGATCGAGCTTGGCGACGGTGCCCTTGAGGTCCGTGGCGCTGAAGGCCATGTGGTCGATCACGCCCGCCCGGTCCTGGGGCAGCTTGGCCGCGGACACGTGCAGGATCGCGCGGCCGCCCGCATAGAGCCAGGTCCCGGGGAACCCGAGCGGCGGGCGCTCGCCCTCGGTCAGGCCGATCACGTCCACGTAGAAGCGGCGCGTGGCCTCGACGTCGTCGGTGAGGACGTTGAAGTGGTTCATTCCCTCGATGCTCATGGGGCCTCCTTGACGGTGACGCGCCACAGCGTGCGCGGATCGCGGGGATCGGTGAGCGGCGCCTTGTGGAGCAGCTGGGCATTGTCCCAGACGATGACGTCGCCGACCCGGTAGTCGTAGGTATGACAGTACGCCGCCCGGGTGGCGTGGTCCTTGAGCTCGTCTAGCAGCGCGAGGGCCGGGCCGTCCTCCATCCCCTCGATCCCGAACGAGCTGCCCGACACCGCGTAGAGCGCCTTTCGTCCGGTCCTCGGATGGGGCCGGGCGATCCGGTGGCGCACCCAGGTCACCTTCGCCTTCTGCTCCGGGTTGAGGTAGGACGCCGCGGTGCGCGAGGTCTCGTCGAGGTCGTCGCGGTTTCCGTAGTGGTGGCGCGCCACCAGCGGCTCGATGCGCGCGCGCGTCGCCCCGGGCAACTCCTCGTAGGCGCGGGTCTGGTTCGCGAACGTGGTTCCGCCCCGGGAAGCGGGGATCTGGAGCGCGTAAAGGATCGTGCAGCGCGCCGGCACCTCGAGGTACGAATAGTCGGTGTGGAAATAGGAGCCGGCGTCGGCGAGGCCGGTGGGCACGCCGTCGCGCACGACGTTCGAGAGCACGAGGATGTTCGGGTCCGCCGGGTGGTGGAACGTGTCGATCACGTGGGGCTCGGTCGGCCCCCAGCGCCGCGCGAAGGCCACGAGGTCCGCGGGCTCGAGGGCCTGCCCAGGAAAAACGATGAAGCCGTGCTCGTGCAGCGCGCGCTCCGACGCGGCGAAATCGGATTCCCCGAGGCGCGCGAGGTCGACGCCGGCGATGCGGGCCCCGAGGACTGCGGAAAGCGGCTCGACGCGCATCGGCCCTATTTCAGCAGCTCCGGCGCGACCAGCCGCGGCAGGATCAGCGGGATCTCGGGAAAGACGATGATCGCCGCCAGCATCAGCAGCATCGGCACCAGCATGATCAGCGTGTCCTTGAGCGCGAAGCGTATCGGCACCTTGGCCACCGAGCACGCGATCATCAGGCACAGGCCGTAGGGCGGCGTCACCAGCCCGAAGGCGAGCGAGACGATGCCGATGATGGCGAAATGGATCGGGTTCATGCCCACCGAGGCCGCGAGCGGCTGCAGGATGGTGCCGAAGATGATGATCGCCGGGATCGCGTCGAGGAAGCAGCCCACCACCAGGAAGACGAAGGCGATGAAGAATCCCGCCTGTGTGATCCCCATGCCCCACGTGGAGACGTTCTCGAGCAGCGCCTTCGGGATCTGGTAGTACGCGAGCAGCCAGCCGAAGGCCGAAGCGGTACCGACGCAGAAGAGCGCGATCGACGAGAGGCGCCCGGTCTCCACGAACGAGTCGTAGAGCTTCTTCAGGTCCATCTCGCGGTAGATGAAGACCGAGAGCACGATCGTATAGAGCACCGCGACGCATGCCGACTCCGTCGGCGTGAACCAGCCGAGCAGAACGCCGCCCACGATGATGAACGCGGTCAGCAACGCCGGCATCGAGATCCACGCGGAGTAGAAGAACTCCTTGATCGTGGCGCGCGGGTAGACCGGGTACTTGTAGATCTTGGCGTACACGTGGACGGTCGCCATCTGCGCGAGCGCGATCAGGATGCCCGGCAGGAACCCGGCGAGGTACATCGCGCCGATCGAGGTCGAGATCACCCCGCCCCAGACGATCATCAGTATCGACGGCGGGATGATCACCGCGAGCACCGCCGAGACCGCCGTGATCGCGATCGAGAACGAGAGCCCGTAGCCTTCCTTCACCTGCGCGTCGATGAACACCTTGCTCTGGCTCGCGGCGTCGGCCGTCGAAGAGCCCGAGATCCCGGCGAAGAACACCGACAGCACGACGTTGATCTGGGCGAGCGCGCCGGGGAAGTTGCCCACCATCGCGCGCGACAGGCGCACCAGCCGGTCGGTGACGCCGCCGCAGTTCATCAGGTTGGCGGTGAGCAGGTAGAACGGGACGGCGAGCAGGATGAACGAGTTGTAGGCCTTGAAGGTCTCGTTGAAGAGCATCATCGGTGAGAGCCGCGGCTCGATCACCAGCAGCGGCAGGCACGAGAGGCCGAGGGCGAAGGCCACCGGGACGCGCAGCACGAGGAAGAAGAAGAAACCGCCGAAGAGGACGATCGCGGCCATGCCCGGGGACAGCGCCGCGGACATCACCGGACGTCCCTCCCCGCGAGCACGCGGAAATTGTGGAGGAACGATTCACCGAGGAAGACGACCCACGTCAGGCCCGCCAGCGGCCACGCGATGAAGATGTACGTCATCGGCAGCTCGGCGAGCTCCGAGGTCTGGTCCCAGCCGAAACGCACGAACTGGATGCCCCACCAGACGAAAACCAGCGCGAACGCGAGCACGCAGAGGTTGGCCACGACCTGCAGCGCCGCCGTGGGCCGCGGCGACATGTCGGGCACGAAGTCCACGATGAAATGCGTGCCCTCGCGCACCGCGATCATGGCACCCAGCATGATCATCCAGATGAAGAGGAAGCGCGACAGCTCCTCGGTCCAGATCCACGAGGGGATGAGCGCCGTGTAGCGCGAGACGATCTGCAGCGTGACCGGGACGATCAGGATCGCCACGGTGGCCGCCATCAGCCACGTGAGCAGCCGATGGTAGCCGTCGAGGAACCGCTTCACGCTACTGCGTCTTGTTGATCGCGGCGAAGATCGCGTCGGCGCCGATCTCCTTGGCGTAGGCCTCCATCACCGGGTCGGCGAGCTTCTTCATCTGGGCGCGGTCGGTGAACACGATGCGCTTGAGCTTGCCGGCCTTCTCCATCGCGTCGAGCTTGGCGCCGTCCTCGGACGACTCGACCTGGCGGCCGTAGGCGCCGGCTTCCTTGCCCGCCTTGACGATCGCCGCCTGCAGGTCGGGCGGCAGGCCCTTGAACGTCTTGCCCGAGAAGCAGATCGGCCGGATCGTGATCGCGTGCTGCGTCATCGACAGGTTCGGCCCGACCTCGTAGAACTTCATCGCCTCCACGCCCGCGGCCTCGTTCTCGCCCGCCGCGATCACGCCATTCTGGATCGCGTTGTAGATCTCGTTGTAGGCGATGACCGTGGGCGACATGCCGATCGCCGCGAAGGTGCGGCTCCAGATCGGCGCGCCCTGCACGCGCACCTTGAGGTTCTTCATCTCGGCGAGGTTGCGCACCGGCTTGTTGACGAAGATGTTGCGCGTGCCGCCGCCGGCGTAGCCGATCAGCATCACGTCGGCCTTCTGCGCGATCTCGTCGGCGATCGGCTTGAGCAGGTCCGCGTCGAGCACCTTGTTCCAGTGGTCGAGGTCGCGGAACAGGAACGGCGCGTCGATGAACGGCGCGGCCTTCGAGAACGTGGACATGTGCGCCGGAGACACGATGCCGTAGTCGACCGCCTTGCCCTGGTTCATGTACGCGAAGTAGTCCTTCTCGAGGCCCAGCTCGCTGTTCTTGTGCAGGACGAAGTTGATCGGCTTGCCGTAGTACTTCTTGACCAGCTCCTCGAAGCGCACCAGCGCCTTGGTGAAGGCGTGGTCGTCGGCGAACTGGGATGCGCCGTGGAGCGTGATGGCCTGTTGCGCGGTGGCGGGAATCCAGGGGCCAGCGGCCAACGCCGCGGCGGTGATGCACAGCATGAATCTGCGCTTCATGAACTCCTCCTCTGGTTTTATTGTTCGTTCAGGACAACGGTGCGGACTTGAAGACCTCCTCGAACGTGGTGATGCCTTGCGCGATCTTCGCCGCTCCCGAGACGCGCAGCGGGCGCATGCCCGCCTTGTACGCCGCCTGCGTAAGCGCCACGACGTCGGTCTCGGCCTGGATCAGGTGCTTGATCTCCCGCGTGATCTGCAGGATCTCGTAGATCCCCACGCGGCCGAGGTAGCCGGTGGTGCGGCACTCGAGGCATCCCACGGGCCGGTAGATATGCTCGGGCGGGTTGGCCTTGAACGGCGAGCAGAGCGAGTGCCACATCCGGTGGTCGTCCTCGCGGTTGAACGGCACCTTCTCCTTGCAATGGGGGCAGAGCGTGCGCACCAGGCGTTGCGCCATGATGCCGTTGATGCTGGTATTGAGCAGGTAGGCCGGCGCGCCGAGGTCCAGCAGGCGCGTGATCGACGACGGCGCGTCGTTGGTGTGCAGCGTCGAGAGCACCAGGTGGCCGGTGAGCGCCGCCTGGATCGCCATGTCCGCGGTCTCGCCGTCCCGGATCTCGCCGATCATGATGATGTCCGGGTCCTGGCGCATGAGCGCGCGCACGCCCGCGGCGAAGGTGAGGTCGATCTCCGTCTGCACCTGCATCTGGTTCACCTTCGGGTCGATCATCTCGATCGGGTCCTCGATGGTGCAGACGTTCACCTCGGGCTGGGCGAGCTGCTTCAACGTCGTGTAGAGCGTGGAAGTCTTGCCCGAGCCGGTCGGCCCGGTCACGAGCACGATGCCACCCGGCTGCTTGATCAGGTTCTGCCAGATCGCGAACTCTTCGTCGCTGAAGCCGAGCTGCTTGAAGTCGCGCTGCAGCACCTCGGGATCGAAGATGCGCATCACCAGCTTCTCGCCGTGCGCCGTCGGCAGCGTGGACAGACGTAACTCGATCTCCACGCCGTCGGGCATGCGCGTCTTGATGCGGCCGTCCTGCGGGCGGCGCTTCTCGACCACGTCCATGCGCCCGAGGATCTTGATGCGCGAGGTCATGGCGGCCATGACCGAGAACGGCACCTGGTAGACCTCGTGGAGCACGCCGTCGATCCGGAAGCGCAGCACGCCGACGTCGCGGCGCGGCTCGAGGTGGATGTCGCTCGCGCGCTGGTCGAAGGCGTATTGCCACAGCCAGTCGACGAGGTGGACGATGTGGTGGTCGTTCGCGTCGAGCGTGCGGCCCGCCTTGCCGAGCTCGACCAGCTGCTCGAAGTTCGACAGGCCCGAGGTCTGGACGCCGTCGGCCTCCGCCTTCTTCATGCTCTTGGCGAGGTTGAAGAACTCGCCCTGGTAGCGCTCGATGTCGACCGGGTTGGCGAGCACGCGCTTGATGTTGAGCCGGAGCATCTGCGAGAGCTCCGCCTCCCACGAGGTCATGAAGGGCTCGCTCGTGGCGATCGTCACGTTGTTGCCGCTCACCTCGACGGGCAGGATGCCGCGGCGCTGCGCGTAGTCCGACGACATCACCGCGGTCACCGCGCGCAGGTCGATCTTGAGCGGGTCGATGCGGTAGGACTGCATCTTCACCCGGTTGGCGAGCCAGTCGGTGATCACCTCCGAGGTGAGCAGGATCGACTGGAACTTCTTCGAGCGCAGCTTCAGCTCGCCGATGTAGGCGATCGGGTGCTTCGCGTTGCCCCGGACCATGCGGGCTTCCTGCTGGATGCGGGTGCAGTCGGCGGGATCGACGTGCCCGTCCTCGGCCATCCAGTCGAGGATTTCCTTGAGCTGCAGCTTGTGGTCGGCCTTGGGGGCGGCCTGGGCGGGTGAGGCCATTTGCGGGAATTATCGCAGTTTCGCCAGCTCGATGGCATCCTCGACCGTGTTCGCATCGCGGACCGTCTTGTCGCTCCGGATCCGCAGCATCCGGGGGAAGCGAACCGCGATGCCGGACTTGTGGCGCTTCGAGCGCTGGATGCCCTCGAACCCCAGTTCGAACACCAGCTCGGGCTTCACGGTCCGCACCGGCCCGAAACGCTCGAGCGTATTGCGCCGGATGAAGTTGTCGACTTCGCGGATCTCCTCGTCGGTGAGCCCCGAGTACGCCTTCGCGAAAGGCACCAGCTCCTCGCCCTTCCACAGCCCGAACGTGTAGTCGGTGTAGAGGCTCGCGCGCTTGCCGTGCCCCTGCTGCGCGTAGATGAGGACGGCGTCGAGCGTGTACGGCTCGATCTTCCACTTCCACCAGTCGCCGCGCGGGCGCCCCACGCCGTAGGCCGAGGTGCGCCGCTTGAGCATCAGGCCCTCGGTGCCCATCTCGCGGCTCTGCGCGCGCGCGAGCGCGAGCGTTTCCCACGAGGGCGCGCGGACCTGGGAAGACGTGTCGAACGCCGAGCCGCCGGGGATCGAGTGGATCACGTCGGAGAGCTTCGCGCGGCGCTCCTCGAGCGGGCGCTCGCGCCAGTCCACCCCCTCGGATTCGAGCAGGTCGAAGGCGAGGAAGATCACCGGCGACTCCGCCATCACCTTCTTGCCGGGGTTCTTGCGCCCGAGGCGCTTCTGCAGCGCCGCGAACGGCATCACGCGCCCGCCCCGCGTTCCACTCCCTGGGGACCCGTCCTTCCACGCGAGGATCTCGCCATCGATCACGCAGTCGGCGAGCTTCGGCGCGTCGGCCATGATCTCGGGGAACTGGTTCGCGATCGACTCGTCGCCGCGCGACCAGAGCGCTATCACGTCGCCGCGGCGGATCAGCTGCGCGCGGATGCCGTCCCACTTCCATTCGGCGAGCCAGTCTTCGCGCGGCCCGAGGCTTTCGGGAGCGGCCTCGAGGGGATGGGCGAGGAAGAACGGGTACGGATGCGCGCGGTCGGTCTGGGATTCGCCCTCCGCCACGACGCGCGCCCACATCTCCGGGCTCGGCGACCAGTCGCCCATGAGCCGGTGCGAGATCACCTTCACGTCGACGCCGCTCACCGCGCCGAGCGCGCGCACCACCAGAAGCTCCGAGACGCCGACGCGGAAGGCGCCGGTGATCAGCTTGTTGAAGACGAAGCGCTCCTGCTGCGACAGCATCGCCCAGTAGCCGGTGAGCCGCGCCTTCTGCTCGGCCTCGGGCAGGTCGCGCAACGGCAGGATGCGCTCCTCGACCCACAGGTGCAGCGGCTCGTCGGCGATTGCCTGTGTCGGCGGTGGCAGGACGAGGGCGATGGTCTCCGCGAGGTCGCCCACGGCGTCGTAGCTTTCCTCGAACAGCCACAGCGGCAGCCCCGCGGCTTCGGCGGCCCACGTGTGCAGGCGCTTGGTCGGCACCGCCTGGCGCGGCTTGTGGCCGGTGAGGAACCACATCGCCCACGACGCGTCGCGGGGCTGCGCCGCGGAGAAATAGGCCACCATCGCCTCGGTCTTCGCGTTGGTGCTGGTGGTGGAGTCGATCGCGGTGTAGAGCTCCGCGAAGGCCTTCATGCGCCCGCCTCCTCGGCGCCGGCCTCGCCCTCGAACTCGGTCTCGATCGGGCGCGCGTCGCGCCCCTGCTCGGTGAGCCAGCGCACCATCGTCTCGACGCTGCCGTGGGTCACGTAGACCGTCTGCGCCTCGGACGCGGCGATCGCGCGCTGCAGGCTCGGCCAGTCGGCGTGGTCGGACAGCACGAAGCCCTGGTCGACGGCGCGCTGGCGGCGCGCGCCGCGGATCATCATCCAGCCCGAGGCGAAGGCGTCCGAGTAGTCGCCGAAGCGCTTGAGCCACGGCGTCGATTGGGCCGACGGGGGTGCCACGATGAGGGCGCCGGCGGCCTCGGCCTTCGAGGTCAGGTCGGTGCCGAGGATCGTGGGCGGCAGCGCGACGCCGCTTTCGCGGTAGCCGCGATTTAGCGCCTCGACCGCGCCGTGCACGATGATCGGGCCGATCGAGGCGTCGACGCTCGCGAGGATGCGCTGGGCCTTGCCGAACGCGTAGCCGAAGAGCACGCTCGCGCGGCCCTGGGCCGCGTTGGCCGCCCACCAGCGGTTGATGCCGCCGAAGATCTCGTCGTGGGTCCGCCAGCGATAGATCGGCAGGCCGAAGGTCGACTCGGTCACGAACGAGTGGCAGCGCACCGGCTCGAACGGCTCGCAGGTCGGGTCGGGATTGAGTTTGTAGTCGCCCGAGACCACCCACACCTCGCCCTTCGATTCGATGCGCACCTGGCTGCTGCCCAGCACGTGGCCCGCGGGGTGCAGCGATACCTTCACGCCGTTGATGTCACGGGCCTCGCCATAGTCGAGGCCCTCGATCCGCGCCTCGGCCCCGAGGCGCGTCTGCAGGACCGGCAGCCCGCGCTTCGACGCCAGGTACGCCCCGCTCCCCGGCCGCGCGTGGTCGCCGTGGGCGTGCGTGATGACCGCCCGATCCACGGGCCGCCACGGGTCGATGTAGAAATCACCGGCCGCGCAATACAGGCCTTTCGGAGTGGGGGCTACGAGCATTCCGGTCAGACAACCGAAAACCTATTTCGGCACGACCATCATCGCGTTGAAGCGGCGCTGGGCCCGCGGCGTGACGGTCAAGCCCTTCCTCGCCGCGAAATCGAATGTCGGGTGGAAGACCGGGATCAGGGGCTGGTCGGCCATCGCGAAGTTGATCGCGCGCTCGAGCTTCTGCTGGCGAAGCTCGTCGTCCATCGTGGTCAGCGCCTCGGTGAGCAGGTTGTCGACCACCGGGTTGGAGTAGCGCGTGCGGTTGGCGGTGCCGTATCCGCGCGCGGGATCGGCGGTGGCCACCAGCGCGCGCAGGCTGTTGATCGAGTCCTCGGCGCCGTACTGCGCGGCGAACGCGCTGAACTCCTGCTTCGAGGCGCGCGTGAAGAACACCGACCCCGGCAACGCTTCCACTTCGGCCTTGAGGCCGATGCGCGTCCACATCTGCGCGATCGCCTGGGCGACCGAGGAGTCGTTCGGGTAGCGGTCGCCGGTGGCGTGCAGCACGATGCGGAATCCTTCGCCCCAGCCCGATTCCTTCAGCAGCGCCTGCGCCTTCGCGACGTCGAACCCGTCGGGCTTGAGCGAGCGGCTCGCGGTCGGATAGATCGGCGGCATCATCTGGCTCGCGGGCGTCGCGCTCCCTTCCATGATCCGCTTGGCGATCACGTCGCGGTTGATCGCGAGCGACAGCGCCTTCCTGACGCGCGGGTCCTTGAGCGGGTTCGAGGCGAGCGGCTTGCCGTCCTTCGCGGTCACGAAGGGCGAGACGTCGCGGTTCGAGTCGAGAGCCACGTAGTGCACCAGCGCGGCGGGCCCGCGGAAGAGCCCGAACTTGCCTTCCTTGCGCAGCCGCTCGAGGTCGGCGATCGGCACCGCGTCGATCGCGTCCACCTGCCCCGACAGCAATGACGCGAGGCGGCTCGGATCCCTGGCGATGATGCGCTCGGTGACTTTCGCCCACGCGGGCTTGCCGCCCCAGTACTTGTCGTTGCGCTCGACTTCGAGCGATTCACCGCTCACGAACTTCACCAGCTTGTAGGGGCCGGTGCCGACCACCGCCTTGCCGGAGTTGAAGTCCGCGGTCGTCGCGCCCCTGCCCGCTTTCGCGGAGACGATGAAGATGTTGGCGAAGTCCGAGAGCAGCTGCGGGTTGGGCGCCTTGGTCTTGACGACGAGCGTGAGGTCGTCGGTCTTCGAGACCGACTCGATGCCGCGCGTGAACTGCGCGAACGAGTTGGGCGAGTTGGGAACGTTGGGCACGCGATCGAGCGTGAAGATCACGTCCTCGGCGGTGAACGGCGTGCCGTCGTGGAACACGACCCCCTTGCGCAGCTTGAACTCCCACGTGGTCGAATCGACCAGCTTCCACGAGGTCGCGAGCGCCGGGCGGATCTCGAGCTTGTCGCCGTACTCGACCAGCTTGTCGAAGAAGTACTGCAGCGACGAGTTGGTCGGGAAGGACGCGAAGAAATGCGGGTCGAGGGTATTGAGCTCGAGCTTCGTGCCGAGGGTGAGGGTCTGCGCCTGGACCACCGCGGAAAACACGGTGAGCGCGATGAAGGACAGGATTCGCTGGGTCATAATTGTCATTATGCCCAAGCCCCGGATCGCAGTCGGCGCCTTCATGCTGGAATCCAACGGCCACTCGCCGCTCGCCACGCGCGAGGAGTTCGCCTCCAACTACATCGCCGCGGGCGACGAGATGCGCGCCGACTGGGAGGGCGAGCACCCGCGCTGCCCGGTCACGCTCTCGGGCTTCATCGACCGGATGACCGCCACCGGCGCGTGGGCGCCGCTGCCGCTCTACGGCGCGATGGTCGGCGCGAGCGGGCCGGTCGAGCACGGCTTCTTCCTCGAGGTGGTCCGGCAGCTCGAATCGCGCCTGCGCGCGGCGCTTCCCGTCGACGGCGTGTTCCTGTCGCTGCACGGCGGGGCGATCGGCGAGAAGGAAGGCGACCCCGAGGGAGTGGTGCTCGAGCGCGTGCGCGCGATCGTGGGCAAGGAAGTCCCCATCGTCGCCACGCTCGACCTGCACGCGAACGTCTCCGACAAGATGGTGCGCAACTGCGACGTGCTCGTGGCCTACCGCACCAACCCCCACGTCGACATGGCCGAGCGCGGCGCCGAATGCGCCGACCTGATGCGCGAGCTGCTGGCCGGCACGCGCGCCACGGCGGCGATGGTGAAGCTGCCCTTCATCCCGCCATCGGTGGCGCAGAACACCAAGAGCGGCCCCTACGCCGACATCATCGCCTACGGGCAGTCGAAGATCGATGCGCGCGTGATGAACGTCTCGGTGGTGAGCGGCTTCTCGCTCGGCGACTGCGCGAAGAACGGCATGAGCGTGACCGTCACCACGCGCAACGACGCCGCGCTCGCCGCGACGCTCGCAAGGGACATCGCGCAGAAGACATGGGACGACCGCAAGCGCTACGTCCCGCGGCTGACGTCCCTGCAGGACGCGACGCGCATGGCGCTCGCGTGCGGCAACGATCCCGCGCGCCCCGCCCTGCTCTTCGCCGACGTCGCCGACAATCCCGGCGGCGGCGGCCGCGGCAACACCGTCTGGATCCTCGAATCGTTCCACAAGGCCGGCGTGCAGGGTGCGCTGCTCGGCATCGTGTTCGATCCCGCGCTCGTGGCCGAGGCCAAGCGCCTCGGGCCGGCGGCCCGGTTCCGCGCGCGCTTCAATCGCGACGAGACCCACGCGCTCTCGGGCAAGTTCGAGGCCGACGCGCAGGTGCTCGCGTTGCACGAGGGCCCGATCGTCGGCAAGCGCGGCATCTCCGCGGGCCACTCGATCAACCTGGGCGACATGGCGCTGCTGCAGGTGGGCGGCGTGCGCGTGGTGGTCGTCAGCGTACGCCAGCAATGCAAGGACACGGCGATGTTCGAGTGCTTCGGCATCGACATCGCCGCCGCGCGCTCGGTGATCGTGAAATCGCGCGGCCATTTCCGCGCCGCGTTCGACCTGCTGTTTTCCGACGACCGCATCGTCGAGGTCGACGTGCCGGGGCTCACCACGCCGATCCTCACGCGCGTTCCCTACCGCAACGTGCCGCGGCCGATCTTCCCGCTCGATCCCGAGATGGCCTGGAGCCCCTAGCTCCCGGCGAGCGGCTTGGTGGGATCGTCCCAGCTCCTCGGGTCCTCGAGGGGCTCGAGGTGGGTGAGCACCTCGACGTGGGGCAGGCGCGCGCGGATGTCGTTCTCGAGCTTCTCGGCGAGGTCGTGGCCCGCCTGCACGCTCATGGTTCCGGGGACCAGCAGGTGCACGTCGACGAAGCTCTTGGCGCCGGCAACGCGCGTGCGCAGCGCGTGGTAGTCGCAGCCGAGGTCGTGCACGCGCTCGAGGATCTCGACGATCGCGTCGCGGTCCTGGTCGGGCACCGCGCGGTCCATCAGGCCCCCGAACGAGCGCGACATCAGGGTCCAGCCGGTCCAGATGATCTGCAGCGCGACCAGGATCGCGATCACCGGGTCGAGGCGCAACCAGCCCGTGAAGTGCACCAGCGTGACGCCGGCCAGCACGCCCGCCGTCGTCCAGACGTCGGTGAGCAGGTGCCGGGCATCGGCCTCCAGCGTGATCGAGCGGTGCGCGCGCGCCGCCTTGAGCATCACCCACGCGCACAGGGCGTTCGCGATCGCCGCGAGGACCGACAGCGCGAGGCCCAACCCGATCTCCTCCAGCGGCTGCGGCCTCATCAGGCGCGGGATGGAGGTCCACACGATCGCCCCCGCCGCGACGAAGATCAGCGCGCCCTCGATGCCCGACGAGAAGTACTGCGCCTTCTCGTGGCCGAAGTTGTGCTCCCGGTCGGGCGCGGCGGCCGAGTACTGCAGGATCATCAGCGCCACCAGCGCCGCCACGATGTTGACGATCGCCTCGATGGCGTCGGAGAGCAGCCCGACCGAGCCGGTGAGGTAGTAAGCGGCGAACTTGAGCCCGATGGTGACGATCGACGTCGCCAGCGAGAGCCATGCGTAGAAGGTGGGTGAGCGCACCGCTACTTGAGCCTGAAATCGAGCGTGTGACGCAACACGACCTTCTCGCGCGTGACCGCGAGCGACGGCGGCACGATGTTGAGCGCGGCCCGGCCTGCCGCCTCGGCGGCGTCTAGCAGTGCCTGGGCGGCATCGGTCGAAACGACGGTGGCGGTTCGCCGCTCGGCGGCGATCTCGATCACGACCTCGCCCCAGTTGTTGCCGCGGCGCGACTCCCGCGGATACTTGGCCTCGCGCGCCAGCGTCGAGCGGATCCCCATCACCCATGCGGCGATAGCGGGCCGGTCGTCCCGCGGGTATTTCGCCAGGAACTCGCCCTCCGGATCCATCGTGCGCCCCGCGATGGCGAAAAACCGGAGCGCCTCCTCGAAATCGCCTTCATGGCCGCGCCCCGCCAGCAGCACGGCGAGCAGCTCCGCGCTGGTGACGTCGCCGCCCTCGACCGCCTTGCGGTACCACTTCTCCGCTTCTTCGCGGTTGGCCTTGAGGCCGTACCCGCCGCGCACCTCGACGCCGCGCTCCAGGAGGCGGCCGAGCATCCGCGCCGAGAGCACGTCGCCCTCCTCGGCGCCCGCCTTGAACTCCCGGTAGGCATAGTCCGGCTGGCCGCGGCCGAGATAGCGCATGCCCTCGCGCATGTCGGCCTGCGCGATGCACGTCGTCAGCGACGCGAACGCGAGCAACGCGCAAGCGAGCCTCACGCGGCGAGCTCCGGCAATCCCCGGAAATGCTCCAGCGCCTCGGGGTTGGCGAGCGCCTCGACGTTCTTCACCGGCTCGCCGTGCACCACCGCGCGCACCGCGAGCTCGACGATCTTGTTGCTCTTGGTGCGCGGGATGTCGGGAACCGCGACGATCTTGGCCGGGACGTGGCGCGCCGTGGTGTTGGCGCGGATCGTCTCGCGGATCTTCTTCACCAGCGCCTCGTCGAGCACGACGCCGTCGCGCAGGCGCACGAACAGCACCACGCGCACGTCGCGCGGATGGGCCGGCGGCCAGTCCTGGCCGATGACCAGGCTCTCGTCGATCTCGTCGAGCTTCTCGACCTGGCGGTAGATCTCGGCGGTGCCGATGCGCACGCCGCCGGGATTCAGCACCGCGTCGGAGCGACCGTGGATCACGAGGCCGCCGTGGGCGGTGATCTCGCAGTAGTCGCCGTGGGTCCAGATGCCGGGGAAACGCTCGTAGTACGCGCTGCGGTAGCGCTTGCCCGCGGGATCGTTCCAGAACCCGAGCGGCATCGTCGGGAACGGCTTGAGGCACACGAGCTCGCCCTTGGTGCCGCGCACCGCCCTCCCCTCCTCGTCGACTACGTCGACCGCCATGCCGAGCAGCCGGCACTGCAGCTCGCCCGCCCAGACCGGCTGGATCGGGCACGCGCCTGCGAAGCACGCGACGATATCGGTGCCGCCGCTGATCGAGGCGAGGCAGAGGTCGGCCTTCACGTCGCGGTAGACGTACTCGAAGCCCTCGGGCGACAGCGGCGAGCCGGTGGACAGCACCATGCGCACCGCGTCCAGGTTGTGCGTCGCCGCGGGGCGCACCTTCAGCTTGGCGATCGCGTCGAGGTACTTGGCCGAGACGCCGAAGTGGGTGATGCGCTCCTCGGCGGCGAAATCGAACAGCACGTTGCCGCGGCGCAGGAACGGCGAGCCGTCGTAGAGCATCAGCGTGGCGTCGGCGGCGAGCGCGGTCACGAGCCAGTTCCACATCATCCAGCCGCAGGTCGTGTAGTAGAAGACGCGGTCGTCGCGCTTCACGTCGCAGTGCAGCCGATGCTCGCGGGCATGCGTGAGCAGCGTGCCGCCTGCGCCGTGGACGATGCACTTGGGAACGCCCGTGGTGCCCGACGAATACAGGATGTAGAGCGGGTGGTCGAACGGAAGCTGCGCGAACTCGATGTCGGCCGCCGCGTACGGCGCGATGAAGTCGTCCCAGCACACCGCCCGCTCGACGCCCGCGCAGTCGCCCGGCTGGCCCACGTACGACACGATCACCAGCTTCTCGACCGTCGGCAGGTGCGCGATCACGTCGCGCACCGCGGACAACGAGGAGATCGGCTTGCCGTTGCCGAAGTAGCCGTCGCACGCGATGAGGATCCTGGGCCCGGTCTGGCCGAAGCGGTCGATCACGCCCTGGGCGCCGAAGTCCGGCGAGCACGAGGTCCACACCGCGCCGAGGCTGGCCGCCGCGAGCATCGCGATCACGGTCTCGGGCATGTTGGGCAGCCAGGCCGCCACGCGATCGCCCTTGACCACGCCCGCCGCGGCGAGCGCCTGCGCCACGCGCGATACCGCGTCGTAGAGCTCGGCGTGCGAGAGCCTGCGGCTCACCTTGCTCTCGCCGCGGAACACGATGGCCTCGCCGGCGTCGCGGCGCTTGAGCAGGTTCTGCGCGAAGTTCAGGCGCGCGTCGGGGAAGAAACGCGCGCCCGGCATGCGCTCCGGGTCCGCGAGCACGGTCTCGCCGCGCGACTCGGCGACGATGCCGGAGTAATCCCAGAGCGTGGACCAGAAATCCGCGAGGTGCTCGACCGACCAGCGGTGCAGCGCCGCGTAGTCGTCCACGTTGGCGCAGTGGCGCGAATGCACCAGCCGCATGAACGCGGTCATGTTGGCCGCCTCGACGGCGGCGGCCGTGGGACGCCAGAGGGGCTTGGCGGTGCCGGGGGTCACGGCGCTACAAGGCGACGCGGAATTCGGCGGCCGTCTTGGCCTTCACGTCCTCGAGCGTCACGCCCGGGTGCAGCTCGGTGAGCACGAGGCCCTTGCCCGGCTCGACCTCGAAGACGCACAGGTCCGTGATGATCTTGTTGACCACGCCCTTGCCGGTGAGCGGCAGCGTGCAACGCTTGAGCACCTTCGAGGCGCCGTCCTTGGAGGTGTGCTCCATCAGCACGACGACGCGCTTCACGCCCGACACCAGGTCCATCGCGCCGCCCGGGCCCTTCACCATCTTGCCCGGCACCATCCAGTTCGCGAGGTCGCCGTTCTCGGCGACTTCGAGGCCGCCGAGGATCGACAGGTCCACGTGGCCGCCGCGGATCATGCCGAAGGAATCGGCGCTCGAGAAGAAGCTCGACCCCGGAAGCGTGGTGATGGTCTGCTTGCCGGCGTTGATCAGGTCGGGATCGACCTGGTCGTCGGCCGGGAACGGCCCGATGCCGAGCAGGCCGTTCTCCGACTGCAGGTGCACGGTCATGCCCTTGGGGATGTGGTTCGCCACGAGCGTCGGGATGCCGATGCCGAGGTTCACGTAGTAGCCGTCCTTCAGCTCCTGGGCCGCGAGGCGCGCCATCAGGTCGCGGGTCGGCGAGTCCTTCTTCGAGGCGGCCGCTCCGGACACGGTGCGGAACTCGATGCGCTTCTCGTACTTGGCGCCCTGGATGATGCGGTCGACGTAGATGCCCGGCGTGTGGATGTTGTCCGGGTCGAGCTCGCCCACTTCCACGAGCTGCTCGACCTCGGCCACCGTCACCTTGCCGCAGGTGGCGATCATCGGGTTGAAGTTGCGCGAGGTCTTGCGGTAGACGAGGTTGCCCAGCTTGTCGCCCTTCCACGCCTTCACGATCGACAGGTCCGCCTTGATCGCCTCCTCGAGCACGTACTCGCGCCCGTCGAACACATGGGTATCGTGCTTCTCGGCGAGGCGAGTTCCATAGGCGGTGCGCGTGTAGAAGCCGGGAATGCCGGCGCCGCCCGCGCGGAACTTCTCCGCGAGCGTGCCCTGCGGCGTGAGCTGCAGCTCGAGCTCGCCCGCCAGCACCTGGCGCTCGAACTCCTTGTTCTCGCCCACGTACGAGGCGATCACCTTCTTCACCTGGTGCGTCTTCAGCAACAGGCCCATGCCGAAATCGTCCACCCCGGCGTTGTTGCCGGCGATCGTGAGCCCGGTCACGCCGCTTTCCACCAGCGCGCCGATCAGGTTCTCGGGGATGCCGCACAGGCCGAAGCCGCCGGCGGCGATGGTCATGTCGTTCCTCAGCAAGCCGGCCAGCGCCGACTTTGCGTCCGCATAAACTTTGCTCATTTTTCGATGTTCCCAGCCGCGAAAAGTCGCGAGAGTCTAGCCCAATTCTAGTCCAGCGCGCCGCCCGAAACTTTCAGGTCCGCGCGATTTTCCGCCGCCGCCGCAATGGCCGCCTCGACCCCCCGCGCGATGGTGGAGACCGCCATCGCCGCGATGCCCGGCTTGTCGAGGACCTGCTGCTCGGCATAGGGGACGTGGATGAAGCCGGCCCGCGCGCCCGCGCCGCTCGCGGCGCTCGCGGCGATGAAATGCAGCACGCCGTACATCAGGTGGTTGCACACGTACGTGCCGGCGCTGTTCGACACCTCGGCGGGCACGCCCGCCGCGTGCATCGCCGCGACCATGGCCTTGATCGGCAGCGTGGCGAAGTAGGCGGGCGGGCCACCGGCGGCGATCGGCTCGTCGATCGGCGCGGCGCCTGCGTTGTCGCTCGCGCGCGCGTCGTCCACGTTGATCGCCACGCGCTCGACCGAGAGGTGGGCGCGGCCGCCCGCCTGCCCGAGGCAGATCACGAGGCTCGGCCGGTGGCGCTCGATCGCCTCGGCCACCACCTCGATCGAGCGGCGGAACTCGCACGGCACCTTGCACGTCTCGACGCGCAGCCCCGCGATCATTCGAGGCAGCTGCGTGCAGACCTGCCACGACGGATTGAGGCGCTCGCCGCCGAAGGGATCGAAGCCGGTGACGAGCACGACTGCATCGCCGCGCGACGTGAGCTTGAGCTCGGGCGGCACCGGCACGTCGGGACGAGCGCGGCGGCGGGAGGCCGATGCGGGCTTCGGCGTGTCGTAACTCTGGATCCGGGCGGGTTTCTTGCGGCGGCGGAGCATGGAAATGAATCGCTAGCGAGCGGTCCAGCCGCCGTCGATCGACATCGACGCGCCGTTGATCTGCGACGCGGCCTCGCTGCACAGGTAGAGCGCCATCGCCGCGATCTGGTCGACGGTGACGAACTCCTTCGTGGGCTGCGGGGCGAGGATGTAGTCCTTGGTGGCGCGCTCGGTGGTGATGTTGTGCTGGCGCGCGAGGTCGTCGATCTGCTTCTGCACCAGCGGCGTGAGCACGAACCCCGGGCAGATGGCGTTGGCGCGCACGCCGGTCTCGGCGACCTCGAGCGCGGTGGCCTTGGTGAAGCCGACGATGCCGTGCTTCGCCGCCACGTAGGCGCTCTTGTTGGGCGAGGCCACGAGGCCGTGGGCCGAGGCGATGTTGATCACGCGGCCCCAGCGGCGCTTCTTCATGCCCGGCAGCGCCGCCTTGGTCGCGTAGAACGCCGACGACAGGTTGATCGCGATCACGGCCTCCCAGCGATCGTCGGGGAAGTCCTCGATCGGCGACACGTGCTGGATGCCGGCGTTGTTCACGAGGATGTCCACGGTGCCGAACTCGCGCTCGGCGGCGCGCACCATCTCCGCGATCTGCGCCGGCTTCGACATGTCGGCCGCGTTGTAGCGCACCTTTCCGCCGTGGGCCTTCTCGAGGCCCGCGCGCAACGACTCGATCTCGCCCGCGTCCCCGAACCCGTTCAGCATGACGTGCGCGCCCTCCGCGGCGAGCAGCGTGGCGATGGCGCGCCCGATGCCGCTGGTGGATCCCGTGACGACTGCCGCTTTCCCCGCAAGTTGCTTGGTCATGGCCGATTCCCGTGTCTGATGCGAATCCATAGGAGCACGCCCGGCGCAACGAGCGACGCGGCGGCGAACAACACGATGGCGACGAAGGGCCCGAGCTCGCCCAGGCGGGCGTGGAGCCCGCCCGCGCCGCGCAGCAGCACGAGCACGAGGACCGGCAGGCCGATCGCCGCTGCGGAGCCGGCGAGGCCCGCCCAGAGGCGCTGGCCCCGGGGGTAGAAGTGGCGCGCGATCACGACGCAGGCGACGGCCATCAGCACCGGGACCGTCCAGCCGACGAGCAGCGCGAGGGTGATCGCCATGTCCGCACCTAGGCCCCGTTGCGCAGCATGAGGACGTGCATGATCCCGTCCTCGTCGTACGGCTCGGAGACGGTCGTGAAGCCGAACTCCCCGTAGAAGCGCTCGAGATAGCGCTGCGCCCCGATGCGGATCGCGCGGCCCGGCCACAGCGCTTCGGCGCAGCGCAGGGCCTCCGCCATCAGCTCGCGCCCTGCCCCGGTGCCGCGCGCGGGCTCGGTGGTGAGCACGCGGCCGATGGAGGGCTCGGCGTACTTGAGTCCCGGGGGCACGAGGCGGCAGTACGCGTGGATCCGCCCGTCACTGGCCCGCCCCAACAAGTGCCAGCACTGCGGATCGGCGCCATCCACGTCCTGGAACGGGCATTTCTGCTCGAACACGAAGACTCCCACCCGCGCCTGGTAGAGGTCGTGGATGTCCATCGGCGAGAGCTTGGGGAACGGGGCGAAATGCCAGTGCATCATGGATTCGTCGGCCGTTTCTTGCGTTTGAGCCACACCAGGCGCAGGACGGGAACCACCCATGCCGCGAGCGCCGTCAGCACGACCGGCAGCGGCCCGGACGACGTGGCCGGGGCCGGTGAGCCGATCGAGGCGCGGATCAGGAGATTGAGGAAAACCATGAAGAGCACGGCATCGGCGATCGCAAAACCCACGCCGACTGCGGCACGCCCGAACATGCCGCCCGAGCCCGCCGCCAGCTCCACCACGATGCAAGCCAGGAACCCGCCGGCCACGACGAAGAACAATCCCGCGAACGCTTGCGCATAGGGTTCCGACATGCGCTGAAGGATACCTAATTGCGGCTACTTCGCCTCCGCCAGCGTGGTGCTCTTCGCCAGGTGGAGCCAGGTCTCGACCACGGTGTCCGGATTGAGAGACATCGATTCGATGCCTTCGGACATCAGCCACTCGGCGAGGTCCGGATAGTCGCTCGGGCCCTGGCCGCAGATGCCGACGTACTTGCCGGCCTTGCGGCACGCCTGGATCGCGAGGTGGAGCATCCGCTTGACCGCCGCGTCGCGCTCGTCGAAGGCTTCCATCACGAGGCCCGAGTCGCGATCGAGGGCGAGCGTGAGCTGGGTCATGTCGTTGGAGCCGATCGAGAAGCCGTCGAAGTGCTTGAGGAATTCGTCGGCGAGGATCGCGTTCGACGGGATCTCGCACATCATCACGATGCGCAGGCCGTTCTTGCCGCGCTCGAGCCCGTACTCCTTCATGATCGCGAGGACCTGCTCGCCCTCCTTGACCGTGCGCACGAAAGGGACCATCAGCTCGACGTTGGTCAGGCCCATCGTGTCGCGCACCTTGCGCATCGCCTCGCACTCGAGCTTGAAGCAGTCGCGGAACGACTGCGCGATGTAGCGCGAGGCGCCGCGGAAGCCGAGCATCGGGTTTTCCTCGGTCGGCTCGTACTTGGCGCCGCCGATGAGGTTGCGGTACTCGTTCGACTTGAAGTCCGAGAGCCGCACGATGACCTTCTTGGGCCAGAACGCCGCGGCGATGGTCGACACGCCCTCGGTGATCTTGTCCACGTAGAAGCGCACCGGATCGGCGTAGCCGCGCGACTGCTTCGTGACCTGGGCCTTCAGCTCGCCCGGCAGCGACGCGTACTCGAGGCACGCCTTGGGGTGCACGCCGATCATGTTGGAGATGATGAACTCGAGCCGCGCGAGGCCCACGCCCTCGTTCGGGAGCTGGCAGAAATCGAACGCGAGCGCGGGGTTGCCCACGTTCATCGCGATCTTCACCGGGATCTCGGGCATGTGGTCGAGCTTGAGCTCGATCTGCTCGTAGGCCATCTTGCCGCCGTAGATGTATCCCGTGTCGCCCTCGGCGCACGAGACCGTGACCTCGGCGCCGTCCTTGAGCTTCTCGGTCGCGTCCTCGCAGCCCACGACCGCCGGCACGCCGAGCTCGCGCGCGATGATCGCGGCGTGGCACGTCCGGCCGCCGCGATCGGTGACGATCGCCGAGGCGCGCTTCATCACCGGCTCCCAGTTGGGATCGGTCATGTCGGTCACCAGCACGTCGCCGTCCTGGAACTGCGCGATCTGCGCCACGTTCGCGATCACGCGCACGCGTCCCTGGCCGATCTTGGAGCCGATGGCGCGCCCGCTCGAGAGCACCTCGCCGCGCTTGCCGATGCGGTAGCGCGTGAGCGTGTCGCGGCGCTTCTCCTGGCTCTTCACCGTCTCGGGACGCGCCTGCAGGATGTAGAGCTTGCCGTCGCCGCCGTCGCGGCCCCACTCGATGTCCATGGGCCGGCCGTAGTGCTTCTCGATCGACATCGCGTACTTCGCGAGCTCCTCGACCTCGGCATCGGTGAGCGAGAAGCGGTCGCGGTCCTTCGCGTCCACCGGCACCTCGCGCACCGACTTGCCCGCCTCGGCCGCGTCGCCGAACACCATCTTGACCGCCTTGCCGCCGAGCGTGCGCCGCAGGATCGCGGGCTTGCCGTTGGCGAGGCAGAGCTTGGAAACGTAGAACTCGTCGGGATTCACCGCGCCCTGCACCACCATCTCGCCCAGGCCGTAGCTCGAGGTGATGAACACGACCTCGCGGAAGCCCGACTCGGTGTCCATCGTGAACATCACGCCCGCGGCGCCCGTGTCGCTGCGCACCATGCGCTGCACGCCCGCGGAGATCGAGACGTCGGCGTGGGTGAATCCCTTGTGCACGCGGTAGGCGATGGCGCGGTCGTTGTAGAGCGACGCGTAGACGCGGCGCACGGCCTCGAGCACGTGCTCGATGCCGCGGATGTTGAGGTAGGTCTCCTGCTGGCCGGCGAAGGACGCGTCGGGCAGGTCCTCGGCCGTGGCCGACGAGCGAACCGCGAAGCTCGCGTCGTCCGACCCGGCGCTCACGCGCGCGTACTCGGCGCGGACCTGCTTCTCGAGCTCGGGGGGCAGCGCCGCCTTCTCGACCCAGCCGCGGATCTCCTTGCCGGCCTTCGCGAGGGCCTCGACGTCGTCCACGTCGATCTTCCCGAGGGCTTCCGAAATGCGCTGGGTGAGCTGGTTGTGGGCGAGGAAATCGTCGAACGCCTGCGCCGTGGTCGCGAAGCCGCCCGGCACGCGCACGCCGCTCGCCGCGAGCTGGCTGATGAGCTCGCCCAGGGACGCGTTCTTGCCGCCCACGGTGGCCACGTCGGTCATGCGCAGGGATTCGAGCGGGAGGACGTAACGCGTCGCCATGGGGAAGTTTTCTTCGGTCGTGGGGCGTGGGAAGGCTTGCAATTATAGCGAACGGCACATGACAATGTTGCGGCGCATCATAAGCCTCTCCTCACCCGAACAGACCATGTCCAACCGCAAGCGCGTCTTTTTCGTCTCGGATCGCACCGGGATCACCGTGGAAGCCCTGGGCTCGTCGCTGCTGACTCAGTTCGCCGCCATCGACTTCCTGCGGGTGACCCTGCCCTTCATCGACTCGATCCCGAAGGCGATCCAGGTGGTGGCCCAGGTCAACGCCGCCCACCGGGATTCGGGACAGCGCCCGCTCGTCTTCAGTTCCATCGTCGACGACGAGGTCCGCGCCGAGATCAACAAGTGCGACGGGCTGGTGCTCGACGTGTTCGAGCGCTTCATCGTCCCGCTCGAGTCCGAGCTCGGCCAGAAGTCGATGCACGCGGTCGGCAAGTCCCACAGCGTCGGCAACGTGAAGGACTACAACCATCGCATCGAGGCGATCAACTACACCCTGTCCCACGACGACGGCGTGACCCACCGCGGTCTCGAGGAAGCGGACATCGTATTGGTCGGAGTTTCGCGTAGCGGAAAGACGCCGACCTGCCTGTACATGGCGATGCAGTTCGGCATCAAGGCGGCCAACTACCCGCTGATCCCCGAGGACCTCGAGGCCAACCGCCTGCCGCCGTCGCTCGCGCCGCTCAAGGGCAAGGTGTGGGGACTGTCGATCACGCCGGAGCGGCTGCACCAGATCCGCAGCGAGCGCCGCCCCGACTCGAAGTACGCCGCGATCGAGAACTGCCGCTACGAGGTGGCCGCGGCGGAGAAGCTGATGCGCAATTCGGGCATCCCGTACCTCGACTCGACGACCAAGTCGATCGAGGAGATCGCGACCCACATGCTGCACGAGGCGCACCTCGTCCGCCGGGTGTACTGAGGGCGCTTTTCCCGCTTCGCGGGAACCGCATTCCTGTGCGAAGATACGCGCAATAAAGGGGCGCCCGCCCCGCCATAACAGCTCAGCTCAGGAGAAACCATGACCCAGAAGCGCCGCGTTCTGCCCGCCCTGCTGCTTTCGCTTTTCGCCTCGACCGTCGCGCCCTCGGCCTCCGCGGCGCAGTTCTCGAACGTTTACGTATTCGGCGACAGCCTCTCGGACGCCGGCTACTACCGCGGCTTCCTCACCGCCGCCGGCGTGCCCGCCAACCTCGTGGCGATCATGGGCCGCTTCACGACCAACCCCGGCCCGATCTGGGCCGAGCTCGTCGCCCAGTACTACGGCGTGGCGCTCGCCCCGAGCAACGTATCCGGCGGCACCGACTTCGCCCAGGGCGGCGCGCGCGTCGCCCTCTCGCCCGGCGTGTCCACCCCGCCCGGCCAGGCCCAGCGCCCCGTGAGCACGCAGGTCGACGAGTTCCTGGCGCGCACCAGCGGCGCCGCCGATCCGAACGCCCTGTACACCGTCTGGGCGGGCGCCAACGACGTGTTCTTCAACCTCGGCGCGCTGCAGGCCGGCGCGATCACGCAGGCGCAACTGCAGACCAACGTGCTCGCCGCGGCCACCGCCGAGATCGGGCAGATCGCTCGGCTGCGCAACGCGGGCGCGCAATACATCGCGGTCTTCACGCTGCCCAACATCGGCGGCACGCCGGCTTTCGCCGGCAACCCGCTCGCGGGCGCGATCACGCAGCTGTCCGCGGGCTACAACACGACGCTCTTCACCGGCCTGCAGGGCGCGGGCATCAAGGTGATCCCGGTCGACACGTTCTCGCTCTTCAACCAGATCCTCGCGAACTCCGCCGCGTACGGCTTCACGAACACCACGAGCATGGCGTGCGGTCCGTTCCCCGGCGGCCCCGCGACGGTCACGTCGCTGTTCTGCTACACCGGCACGCTCGTCGCGCCGAACGCGGACCAGACCTACGTCTTCGCCGACTCGGTGCACCCGACGAGCGCGGCCCACGCCATCACCGCGCAGTTCGTCGAGTCGCTGATCGAGGGACCGACGCAGTACAGCCTGCTCGCCGAGGCGCCGCTGCGCACGCGCGCGAGCCACGTTCGCGCCATCGGCGACAACGTCGCGCGCCACCGCACGGACGAGGTCGGCAAGTTCAGCGTCTTCGTCGGCGGCGACGGCACCGACTTCACGGTCGAGTCGGGCACCGGCAACACCGGCGTCGACAACCGCATCCGCTCGGGGCTCGTCGGCGTCACGATGCGCGCTTCGGAGTCGGTGACCATCGGCGCCGCGTACGGGTACAGCCGCGACAAGGCGACGTTCGGCCTGAACGCCGGCAGCTTCAACACCAACGAGCACGCGTTCTCGGTGTTCGGCGCGGTCCGCTGGGGCGGCTTCTACGGCACCGGCGTGCTCTCGAACGCCGACGTCAAGTTCAGCGAGATCCGCCGCAACATCACGCTCGGCCCGGTCACCACGACGGCCACGGCGAAGACCGACGGGTCGAACGCATCGGCGTACTTCAACGCGGGCTACGACTTCGCCCTCGGCCGCTTCTCGATCGGGCCGACGGTCGCCGTCACCGCGCAGAACGTCGACGTGAGCTCGTTCGACGAGCAGGGCGGCGGCGCGGCGGGCCTGCGCATCCAGAACCAGACGCGCAAGTCGGAGGTCTGGAGCTTCGGCGCGCGCGCCTCGATGGACCTGGGCGGCTGGACGCCGTGGATCCGCGTCACCGCCGACAAGGAGCGCCGCGACGACGTGCGCTTCGTCTCGGCCACGCCGCTCTCGATGATCGCGATCAACCCCACGTACGACATCCCCGCGTACCGGGCGGACTCGAGCTACACGACGACCGCCATCGGCCTGAACGGGCAGATCGTGCCGGCCGTGGCGCTGGGACTGCAGTACTACAAGGTCTCGGGACGCTCGGGCATCAAGGAAGACGGGATCGCCGGCGTGGTGTCGGTCCGGTTCTGATGACCGCATCGCAGGTTCGCGAAGGGCCGCCTCCGGGCGGCCCTTTGTTTTTGCGATGAAGCGCGTCCACTCCGCGTCGAACCTGCCCGAGGCGCACCTGCTGGTCGACCTGCTCGCCGACCGCGGCATCCGCGCGCGCATCTTCAACGCCAACGCGTCGAGCCTCGCCGGGGAGCTGCCGATCGACGCCGCGCTCCCGCAGGTCTGGGTCGACGATCCCGCCGACGCCACCCGCGCGCGCGAGGTGATCGAGACCTTCACCCGCGGCGCCGCCACCACCGCCGTCCTCAACTGTCCCGCCTGCGGCGAGGACAATCCCGCGTCGTTCGATTTGTGCTGGAACTGCGGGGCCGGCCTGGAAAAATAAATGGGGTCAGAGTCGAATTAATTAATTCGCTTGTCGAACCAGCAGTTCGACCTCCGAATTAATTAATTTGACTCTGACCCCATTTATTTACGGGGTTCCGATGAACAGGTAGAACCGCCCCTTGCCGTTCTTCGCGTCGGCGACGCCGAGGTACACGGGGCCGATGGGCGTGCTCGCGGCGAGGTAGGCGCCGATCGAGCGCTGCCAGCCGGAGAGTGAGGTCTCGGTGATGAGCTGGTTCATGCGCCCGGCCTCGGCGCTCACTCCCGCGATCAACGTGAGGCCGTAGAGCGGCGTGGCGAAGTTGAGGCGGTACTGCGCCTCGAGCCGCCCGAAGGCGTAGTCGCCGCCGCGCATCTGGTCGTTGGCGAAGCCCGACAGCCGCCGCGGCCCGCCGAGCGTGAACGCATCTCCGAGGGGCAGCTCGCCCTTGAGCGCGGTACCGCCCTCGAGCCCGCCCACCAGCGTCCAGCGTCCGAACGATTGCGCGGCGCCGAAGCGCGCCTCGCTGCGCGAGTATTTCTCGCCCCCGCTCGTCACGCGCTGCGCGTCGAAGTGCGTGACGTCGAGCTTGATCCCGCGGGTCGGGAAGAACGGCTGGTCGTAGGTGTCGATGTTGAGCGCGAACGTGGGCCCGCCGAGCCGCTCGGTCTGGTTGAGGAACGCCTCGGGCCCGGTGTCGAGGACCGCGCCGATGCGCCGCTCGACCCAGCCGAGCTTCGCCTGGCCGTGCACGCCGAGGTTCACGCCGCCCTCGATCCCCGCCGCGTTCTGCTGGATGCGATAGACCGCCGTGCGGTCGCCCTCGAAGTAGAGCGGCGCCTTCTCGAGGCCCGTGCGCGCGTAGGGCCGCAGGAACGTGGTGTGGCGCTTGTCGAGCGGCTGGTAGAACTCGGTCGCCACGCTCTGCTCGCTGCCGATCTGCCCGCCCAGCAGCCATTCGCCGCCGAGCGAGTTGATCCAGGTGCTGCGGAAGAGCGAGCGGAAGTTGTACGTCGACTCGCTGCGGAAATCCGAGGCGAGGTTGAGGCCGAAGCGGATGTAGTTCGGCCCCCACGGCTTCTCGACCGGCGTGATGCGCAGGATCGTGCGGTCGCGCTGGCGCACGACGTTGTAGTCGAGCGAATGCAGGTCGCCCTGCTCGAACTCGCGCACCAGGTCCTTCGCGAGCCGCGGCGCGTCCAGCGGGGTTCCCGCCTCCTGCGTGATCCCGCGCCGCACGGTGTCGCGGTTCACGAAGCGCGTGGGCTCGATCACGACCTCATCGATCACCGGCGGGCGCTGGACCTCGGCCATGCGCACGCGCTGCTGCCACGCGGCGTAGACCGCGGGCGCCACGGTGAAGCGCTTGAGCTCGTCGGCGGCGAGCAGTGCCGCCTCGCGGCCGCGCTCGGCGGCCTCGACCTGGCGCGTGAACTCGGTCGACGTGATGTCGCCGAGGTTCGGGCGGATGTAGATGTCGCCGGGGCGCAGGTCCGACATCGAGCGCGCGACGTTCTGCTCGGTCAGCAGGTTGACCACCTGCCCGAGCACCGTGACGATGCCCTTCACCTCGTCGGGGTTGAAGAGCGGCGAGCCCACGTTCACCGCGATGATCACGTCGGCCTTGCACAGGTCGCGCGCCTCGGCCACCGGCAGGTTGTCGGTGAGGCCGCCGTCGACCAGCTTGCGGCCCTCGCGCAGCACCGGGGCGATCAGTCCCGGCACCGACATGCTCGCGCGCATCGCCGAGGTCAGGTTGCCGGTGCGGATCGGCACGCGCTCGCCGGTGCCGATGTCGGTCGCGATGATCGCGAGCGGCATGCGCAGCTGCTCGATCGGCCGGTCGCCGAGGTCGGCGCGCACCAACTGGTTGAAGAAGAGCTTGAGCTTCTCGCCCGCCACCGCGCCCTCGCGGAACTTGATCCCGTCGCGCGACACCCCGAACTCGAGCGCGGAGTAGAAGCGGTCGTCGAGCTCCTTGCGGCGGATGTTGACCTGGTCGCGGCCGGCGGAGTCGTCGAACATCGTGACCCAGTCGGTCTTGCCGACCACGTCCTTGATCTCTCCCGGCGAAATCCCCGCGGCGTAGGCCCCGCCGACCAGCGCCCCCATGCTGGTGCCGGCGATGCAGTCGACCGGCACGCGCATCTCCTCCAGCACCTCGAGCACGCCCAGGTGCGCCCCGCCGCGGGCCCCGCCGCCCCCCAGCACCAGGCCGACGCGCGGCGTGGCCTGCGCGAGCGCGGTGAGCGGGACCAGCAGTGCGAGGGCGAGGAGGGCGCGGCGCATCACACCCTGAGACTGAACGGCGTGAAGCGCGTTCCGCGGTCGTAGTGGTCTTCCTGCTCGGCGCGCTTGAGCCAGCCGACGATGGCGTACGTGACCGGCGTGAAAACCACCTCCACGCCGACCTTGGTGAGGAACTGGGCGAGCATCACCAGCGGCAGCTTGTCGTTCGGGATGATGCCGGTGTTGTAGAAGGCGAGCGGGTAGAAGAGCAGCGAGTCCACGCCCTCGCCGAAGATGGTCGAGCCGATGGTGCGCGTCCAAAGCCAGCGCCCGGAGGTCGCGATCTTCATCTTGGCGAGCACGTACGAGTTGACGAACTCGCCGCAGAAGTACGCGATCATCGAGGCGAGCGCGATCCGCCACGTGCCGCCGAACGCGATCTCGTAGGCCTCCTGGTGCTTCCAGAACGGCGCCGGCGGCAGCGCCACCACGACCCACGCCATGAACGACGCGAACGCGAGCCCCGCGAATCCCGCCCAGATCACGCGCCGGCTGCGCGCGTAGCCGTAGACCTCGGTCAACACGTCGCCGAAGACGTACGAGATCGGGAAGAACAGCACGCCCGCGCCGAACGTGACCACGCCGAGCAGCGGCAGGTCCATCTGCGAGATCTTCGCCGGGCCGATGAGGTTGGAGCACACGAGGATGACGACGAAGGCCGCCATCACGAATTCGTAGTACTTGAACTGCCTGCCGACTGCCGCTTCTGGAGTTTTCAAGAGGTGGTCTCCGACTCTTTGGTTAAAGGATTCAAGCGGAACACGGAGACCACGGAGAAGGCACGGAGACCACTGAAAAGCAAAAATGCATGGATTTCGAGATACAGGAACCACCGGCACGAATATCTACAGCCTTTGGTTTTTCAGTGGTCTCCGTGCCTTCTCCGTGGTCTCCGTGTTCCGCTTTAGGGGGTTATCTTACCGAGTCGTTGCCGGGAGGCTTCGAAGAGGGCGATCGTCCCGGCCGCAGCCGCATTGAGCGACTCGATCCCGGAAGCCATCGGGATGCGCGCCGTCACCTTCGCGACCGCGCGCAGCGCGGGGGAAAGCCCCGCGCCCTCGTTGCCCACCATCAGCGCCACGGGCTTGCGCAGGTCGAGCTCGTACAGCGACCGCCCGCCCTCCCCCGCGAGCGCCACCGTCGTGCCGCGGAACGCGCCGGCCCACGCCACGAGGTCCGCGCGCTCGACCACGTTGACGGCGAAATGCGCGCCCATGGCGGCGCGCAGCACCTTGGGCGACCAGGCGAAGGCGCAGCCCGGGGAAAGCAACACGTGGTCGGCGCCCGCGGCCGCGGCGCTGCGCAGCAGCGTGCCGACGTTGCCCGGGTCCTGGATGTCGTCGAGCAGCAACGCGAGCTTCGCGTCGGCGGGCGCGGGGCGCGGGTCGGGCGTGCGCACGGCAGCGATCACGCCGGTGGGCGACTCGACGGTCGACAGCGTGGCGAAGAGCGCGTCCGACAGCAGCGTCACCCGTGCGGGCGCGCTGCGCTCCAGCAGCGCCGCGACCTCGGGATCCGCCAGCCCCTCGCCGCTCACCACCACCTCCTCGGGAAGCGCGCCCGAGTCGAGGAACGCGGCGAGCAGGTGCGGGCCGTCGAGCACCGAGAGCCCGCTCTTGCGGCGTTCGGCGGCGCGGGATACCAACCGCAGCATCGCCTTGTAGCCCGCATTCTCCCGCGATGCTATTGACTTCACGGACTCCCTCTCCCTTGGGAGAGGGCCGGGGAGAGGGTCGGCATCAGAACGGAAACGCCGGCTGCAGCAGGACGTGCACGGGCTCGAAGCTGCGGCGGTGGATCTCGCACGGCCCGTGCTGCCGCAGCGCCGCGAGGTGCTCGGGGGTCGAGTAGCCCTTGTGCTGCGCGAACCCGTAGCCCGGGTAGCGCGCGTCCATCGCGGCCATCTCGGCGTCGCGCGCCACCTTGGCGAGGATCGAGGCGGCCGAGATCGCGGCGACCAGCTGGTCGCCCTTCACGATCGCGCGGCAACGGCACGAGATCTCGGGAAGCATGTTGCCGTCGACGCAGACCTCGGTCGGCTCCATGCCGAGGCTCTCGACGGCGCGCTTCATCGCCAGCAGGCTCGCGCGCAGGATGTTGAGGCGGTCGATCTCCTCGACCGTCGCGTAGGCGATCGCCCAGGCGAGCGCGCGTTCCTTGATGCGCGCCGAGAGCTTCTCGCGCGTCTCGGCGTCGAGCATCTTCGAGTCGATCAGGTTGTTGATGCGCGGGCGCGCGGGATCGAGCACCACCGCGGCGGCGTACACGGCCCCGGCGAGCGGGCCGCGGCCCGCCTCGTCAACGCCGCACAGCAGCGTGGCGTCGTTCGGTGTCGGGTAGCGGCGCGTCATGGTCGATCCGGAGGGCTTTCGTGAGGTACGGCTCGAGCGCCTGCACCAGGCGCTGCTCGTGGCCGCAGGCGAGGCTCTCGTGCAGGGCCGCGAAGCGCGCCTGGATGCCCGCGCGCGCGGCCTTGTTGTCGAGCCAGTTGCCCAGGGCCTGCGCCAGATTGGCAGGGGTCGCGTCGGCCTGCAAGAGCTCGGGGACGATGAACTCGCCGGCGAGGATGTTCGGCAGGCCCACGTAGGGCAGGATCTTGCGGCGCATCACCATGCGGTAGGTGAGCGGGCTCAGGCGGTAGGTGATCACCATCGGGCAGCGCGCGAGCGCGGCCTCGAGCGTGGCGGTGCCGCTCGCCACGATCGCCGCCTCCGCGGCGTGCAGCGCGAGGCGCGCGTGGCCGAACAGCATCTCGATCGGCAGCTCGAGCGCCTCCTTGGCGTAGAGGCGCGACTCGAAGTAGTCGCGCGTCTCGCGCGTGGCGAGCGGCACGAAGAAGCGCAGCTCGGGACGCTTGCGGTGGAGCAGCTGCGCCGTGTCGATGAAGAGGTCGGCGTGCATCTCGAGCTCGTTCTGGCGGCTGCCGGGCAGCAGCGCGACCGGGACCGCCGCGCCGCCGAGCCGCAGCTGCGTGCGTGCCTCCGCGCGGTCGGGCGCGAGCGGCATCGCGTCGGCGAGCGGGTGGCCCACGTAGCTCACCGGGATCCCCGCCTTGCGGTAGATCGCCTCCTCGAACGGGAACATCGCGAGCACCTGGTCGACGGCGCGCCCGATCGTGTTGATGCGCTCGGGACGCCAGGCCCAGATCGACGGGCTCACGTAGTGCACCGTCGGGATGCCCGCGGCCTTGAGCTTCGTCTCGAGGCCGAGGTTGAAATCGGGGGCGTCGATGCCGATGAAGAGGTCGGGCGGCGAATCGAGCAGCGTGCGCGCGAGGCCGCTGCGGATGCCGAGCAGCTCGCGCAGGCTCTTGAGCACCTCCACGTACCCGCGCACCGCGAGCTTCTCCATCGGGTAGAGGCTGCGCGCGCCCTCGGCCATCATCTTGGGGCCTGCGATGCCGTAGAACTCGAGCCCCGAGAAGCGCTGGTTGAGCGCCTGGATCAGCGCCGCGCCCAGCATGTCGCCCGAGGCCTCGCCCGCGACCAGCGCGATCCGGGTCATGCCGGGCTCACCGCAGGATGCCGCGGGTGGAGCCCTCGAGGAACTCCACGAGCGGACGGATCTCGGCGTGCTCGCCCGCCTGCCGCGCGAGCTCGGTGCGGGCCTCGGCGAGCGAGAGCCCCGACTTGTAGAGCGTCCGGTAGGCGCGCTTCAGCGCCGCGATCGCCTCGGGCGTGAAGCCGCGCCGCTTGAGGCCCTCGGAGTTGATGCCGAAGGGCGCGGTCGGGTTGCCGGCGATGGTCACGTAGGGCGGCACGTCCTGGGTCACCACGCTCGCGATGCCCGCCATCACGTGGCTGCCGACCTTCACGAACTGGTGCACGCCGACGAACCCGCCGAGGATAGTCCAGTCGCCGATCGTCACGTGGCCGGCGAGCGTGGCGTGGTTGGCGAACACCGTGTTGTCGCCGACGACGCAATCGTGCGCGACGTGGCAGTAGGCCATGATCCAGTTGTCGCTGCCCACGCGCGTCACGCCCTGCTCCTGCACCGTGCCGCGGTTGAGCGAGCAGTACTCGCGGATCGTGTTGCGGTCGCCGACCACGAGCTTCGTGGGCTCGCCCTTGTACTTCTTGTCCTGGTTGGCCTCGCCGATCGAGCAGAAGTGGAAGATGCGGTTGTCGCGGCCGATCGTGGTGTGGCCGGTGATCACGTTGTGCGCGCCGATCGTCGTGCCGTCGCCGATCTCGACGTCGCCGTCGATCACGGTGTACGGTCCGACGGTCACGTTCGCGCCGAGCTTGGCGCGCTTGTCTACGACCGCGGTGGAATGGACCTGGCTCACAGTTCCCGCAGCGCGCAGAGCAGCTCGGCCTCGGCCGCCACGGCGTCGCCGACGCGGGCGACCGCGGTGAACTTCGCCATGCCACGGCGGTTCTGGCCGGCGATGACCTCGATCAGCAGCTGGTCGCCGGGGATCACCGGGCGCTTGAAGCGCGCGCCGTCGATGCCGACGAAGTAGTAAACCCACTTGCCGTCGTTCTTGTGGCCGAGGGTCTTGAGCGAGAGCACCGCGCCGGCCTGGGCCATGGCCTCGACGATGAGCACCCCGGGCATCACCGCGTAATGCGGGAAGTGGCCGGGGAAGAACGGCTCGTTCGCGGTGACGTTCTTGAGCGCCACGATGCGCTTGCCCTCCTCGAACTCCACCACCCGGTCGATCAGCAGGAACGGGTAGCGGTGCGGGAGGTACTCCTTGATCTCGTCGATCGTCATCTCACTCACGGTCTTCTCCCGTGGAAGCCTTCGGAATGCGCCGCACGATCTCGTCGAGCCTGCGCAGGTGGACCGCGTTCTTCAGCCACTGGGCGTGGGGCATGGCCGGCGTGCCCGACGTGTACGTCCCCGGCTCCGTGATCGACTTGGTCACGAAGCTGAAGCCCGAGATGGTCACGCCATCGCAGACCTGCAGGTGGCCCACGATGCCGACGCCGCCGCCGATCATGCAGTCGCGCCCGATGCGCACGCTGCCCGAGATCCCCGTGCAGCCCGCGATCACGGTGTGCGCGCCGATCACGCAGTTGTGTCCGATCTGGATCTGGTTGTCGAGCTTCACGCCCTCCTCGATCACGGTGTCGTCGAGGGCGCCGCGGTCGATGGTCGTGTTGGCGCCCACCTCGACGTCGTCGCCGATGCGCACCGCGCCGACCTGCGGGATCTTGACCCAGTGCCCGGCCTCGCGCGCCATGCCGAAGCCGTCGGCGCCGATCACGACGCCCGAGTGCAGCACGCAGCGCGCGCCGACCGTGCAGCCCTCGTAGATCGTCACGCGGGCGTGCAGCCGCGTGCCCGCGCCGATGGAGACGTTGGCGCCGAGGATCGAATGGGGACCGAGCACCGCGCCCTCGCCCACGGTGCAGCCAGCCGCCACGACCGAGAACGGCCCGACCTCGGCGCTGGCCGCGATGCGCGCGCCGGGCGCGACCTGCGCCGTCGGGTGCACGCCCGGAAGCGCCGCCGGCGGCGGGTTGAACAGCGCGACGGTGCGCGCGTAGTAGGCGTAGGGGTTCTCGGCGACGATGCGCGGGATCGTGGCCGCATCGCGATCGCCGGGGCCGAGGATCACGGCGCCGGCGCGCGTGCCGGCGAGGCGCGAGCGGTACTTCGGATTGGTGAGGAACGCGATCTGCTGCGGGCCGGCCGAGTCGAGGGTCGCGACGCCGGTGAGCGGCGCGGCGACCTCGCCCACGGCCTCACCGCCGAGGCGCGCGACGATTTCCCGCAGAGTGAGCACGGTGCGGGCCACGGCCGATCACTTGTCGGCGAGCGCCCTGATGACCTTCTCGGTGATGTCGATGCGGCCGCTCGCGAACACCGCCTCCTGGATGATCAGGTCGAACTTCTCCTGCTCGGCGATCTGGTTGATCACGCGCGTGGCGCGCTCCTGGACCGCGGCGAGCTCCTCGTTGCGGCGCAGGTTGAGGTCCTCGCGGATCTCGCGCTGGCGGCGCTGGAAGTCGCGGCTGATGTCGGCGAGCTGGCGTTCCTTGTCGCGCCGCGTGGCCTCGGGCATGGTCACGTTCTCGCGCTCGAGCTCGGTCTGCAGGTCGCGGCCCTGCTTCTCGACCTTCGCGAGCTCGGCGTTGCGCGCCGAGAACTCGCGCTCGAGCTTCTGCTGCGCGCGCTTCGCGGGCGCGGCCTCGCGGAACACGCGCTCGGTGTTCACGAAGCCGATCTTCATGTCCACGGCACTCGCCGTGAGCGCGAATCCGGCCAGTACGGCAGCGAGAACCAGTTGTTTCATCAGAAAATCTTGCCCAGCTGGAACTGGAATCTCTCTATTTTATCTACATCCTGCTTTTTGATCGGGGCGGCGAAGGAGAAGCGCAGCGGGCCCACCGGGGAGTCCCAGCTGACCGCGAGGCCGGTCGACACGCGCAGGTCGGACGCCGAGACCTTCTCGAGGGGTCCCCAGACGTTGCCCATGTCGGCGAACAGCGCGAGGCGCACGTTCTTTTCCTTGTAGCCCGGCATCGGGAACAGGACCTCGAAGTTGCCCACCAGCCGCCGGTCGCCACCGAGCACGTCGCCGTTGAGGTCGCGCGGACCGAGGGTCGCGGTCTCGAAGCCGCGCACCGAGCCCACGCCGCCGGCGTAGAAGTTCTTGAAGAACGGCAGGGGCTTGCCCTTGTAGCCGTCGGCGTAGCCGATCTCGCCGTTGAGCATGAACGTGAGCCAGCTCCAGCGCTCCGGCGTGAAGAAGTACTGGCTCTGGTACGTGGCGCGGTAGTAGGTCAGGTCGCCCGGCGGGATGCCGACCTCGAGGGCGAACTCGTTCAGCCAGCCCCGCGTGGGCCACGTCAGGCTGTCGCGCGTGTCGCGCGCGAAGCCCAGGTTCAGGCGCAGCGTGTCGCTGGTCTCGCCGAACTCGTTGATGTAGATCTGGTAGCGCGGCGGGCTGCTCGCGTCGATCGCGAGCTTGGTGCGCTCGCCGGTGATGCCCAGGTTCACCGTGTCGTACTCGGTCACCGGGACGCCGAAGCGCATCCCCAGGCCGGTCGAGTAGGTGTTGTACTGCGCGATGTCGAGGGTCGACGTGTCCACCGACCGGCGGAAGAGGTCGAAGCCGCGGGAGATGCCGTCGGCGGTCCAGTACGGGTTCAGGTAGCTGAACGAGTAGATCTTGTTCACCGAGCCGTTGTTGATCTGGAACGCGACCAGGTTTCCGGTGCCGAGGATGTTGGCCTGGGACACCGAGGCCTGCACGGTGAGCTTCTCGGCCGCGGAGTAGCCGACGCCGAAGTTGAGCGTACCGGTGTTGCGCTCGGTCACGGTCACGTTCACGTCGACCTGGTCCGAGGTGCCCGGGACCGCGGGGGTCTCGATGTTCACGTCGGCGAAGTACGTGGTGCGCTGCAGGCGCTCCTTGGAGCGCGCGATCTTCTCGAGCGAGTACCACGAGCTCTCCAGCTGGCGCAGCTCGCGGCGGATCACCTCGTCCTGCGTCTTCTGGTTGCCGAAGACGTTGATGCGGCGCACGTACACGCGCCGGCCCGGGTCGACGAAGAACGTGAATCCCGCGATGCGCTTCTCGCGGTCGAGGTCGGGCACCGGGTTCACGTTGGCGAACGAGTAGCCGTCGTTGCCGAGGCGGTCGCTGATCTTCTTGGTCGCCTCGACCACCTTCTCGCGCGAGAACACGTCGCCCTGGCGCACCAGCGTGAGCGCGCGCAGCTCGGGCTCCTTGACGATCAGGTCGCCGCTGAACTTCACCTCGCCCACCTTGTAGACCGGGCCCTCGGTGATCGCGACGGTGATGTAGATCTTCTCGCGGTCGGGCGTGATCGAGACCTGGGTCGAGTCGATGTTGAACTCGAGGTAGCCGCGGTTCAGGTAGAACGAGCGCAGGCTCTCGAGGTCGGCGGTGAGCTGCTGCTTGGAGTACTGGTCGTCCTTCGTGAACCAGGTGAACCAGCCGGGCGTCGTGAGCTTGATCTGGCGCAGCAGCTGCTTCTCGGTGAAGTCCTTGGCGCCGATGATGTTGATGTCGGCGATCTTGGTGACCGCGCCTTCCTCGATGTCGAAGCGCAGCGCCACGCGGTTGCGCTCGAGCGGCGTGACCGTGGTCTTGACCGCCGCGCCGTAGTAGCCGCGGCTGGTGTACTGGCGCTTGAGCTCCTTCTCGGCGCGGTCGAGCAGCGACTTGTCGTAGATCTTCGACTCCGAGATCCCCGCCTGCTTCAGGCCGTCCTTCAGGTTGTCCTTGGTGAATTCCTTGGCGCCGTCGATGTCGATCTGCGCGATCGCGGGGCGCTCCTGCACGAAGACGATGAGGATGTCGCCGTCGCTCTCGAGGCGCACGTCCTGGTAGAAGCCGGTGGCGTAGAGCGCCTTGATCGCGGCCGCGGCCTTGTCGTCGTCGATCTCGTCGCCGACCTTCACCGGCAGGTAGGTGAATACCGTGCCCGCCTCGGTGCGCTGCACGCCCTCGACGCGGATGTCGCGGACCTTGAACGGCTGGATCGCCAGCGCCGGCAAGGCGATGGCGAGCGCCATCGCGAAAACGAGGCGTAGCGAGATAAATCGGGAACGGGTCAAAAGGGGTCAGCCCGTAAACAGGCGGTTCAAGTCGTTGTAGAACGCGAAGAAGGTCAGTCCCAGGAGCAGCGCGAGGCCCAATCGTTGTCCGATCTCCATCGTCCTTTCCGAGACGGGACTACCTTTCACGATTTCGGCGAAATAATACACCAGGTGACCCCCATCCAGCAGGGGAATCGGCAGCAGGTTGAGCACTCCGAGGCTCACGCTGACGAGCGCGAGGAAGCCGAGGAACGTGATCCAGCCGAGTTGCGCCGACTGTCCCGCGTAGTCGGCGATCGTGATCGGGCCCGAGAGATTCTTCCACGAGACGTCGCCCACGATCATGCGCCCGAGCATCTTCACGCTGAACACCGAGAGGTCGACGACCTTGTGCGCGGCCTTGCCGACCGCCTCGATCGGGCCGTAGCGCACCGTGGTGGTCATGCGCTCGTACTCGCGCTTGAGCTCCGCGCCCGGCTCGACGCCGAGGCGGCCGCGGCGCGCGTCTTCGGGCACCGCGTCGGGCGTGGCGCGCATGTCGAATTGCCGCCCCTGCCGCTCCACGGTGAGGCGCAGCGACTTGCCGGGATTGGGCGCGACCGCGGCGGTGAAGTCGAACCAGGTCGCGATCGGCTTGTCGTCGATCGCCACGATGCGGTCGCCCTCGGCGAGACCCGCGCGCTCGGCGGCGCTGCCGGGCACCACGCGCCCGAGGGTCGCCGGCGCGGGCGGGCGGAAGGGCCGCAGGCCGAGCTTGCCGAGGAAGTCGCGATCGAGGTCTTCCTTGGTGATGCCCGCGAGCTCGAGGCGGCGCGTGACGCGCGCGCCCTGCGCGGTCTCCAGCTCGAGCGTGACCGCCTCGCGCTTGACCGCCTCCTTGAGCAGCAGCCAGCGCACGTCGGTCCACGTGTAGACCGGCTCGTCGCCCATGGCGCGGATGGTGTCGCCGTTGGCGAGCCCCGCGATGGCCGCGGGCGTGTTCGGCGGCGGATCGCCGACCACCGGCTTCATGCCCGGCAGCCCCGCGATGAACAGCACCCAGTAGAGCAGCAGCGCGAGCAGGAAATTCGCCGCGGGCCCCGCGAGCACGATGAAGATGCGCGCCGCGACGCTTTGGCGGTTGAAGGCCCGCGCGCGCTCGTGGACCGCCACGTCGCCCTCGCGCTCGTCGAGCATCTTCACGTACCCGCCGAGCGGGATCGCCGCCAGGGCCCATTCGGTCTGGTCGGGGCCGCGCTTGCGCATCCACAGCGTGCGTCCGAAGCCCACCGAGAAGCGCAGGATCTTCACGCCCACGATGCGCGCGGCCGCGTAGTGGCCGAGCTCGTGGATCACCACGAGCACGCCGACGGTGACGAGGAAGGACAGGATGGTGACGATGGCGCCGCTCATGCAGGCATTCTAGAGCGCCGCGAGACGTAACGGCGCGCCAGTGCGCGCGCCTCGATATCCGCCGCATAGACCTGCTCGAGGGACACCAGCGGCTCGACCGCGGCCTCGGAGAGCACGCTCTCGATCACTTCCGCGATGCCGGTGAACCCCAGCCGCTGGTCGAGGAACGATTCCACCGCGATCTCGTTGGCGGCATTGAGGATGGCGGGCGCGGTGCCGCCGCGGCGGATCGCCTCGGAGGCCAGGCGCACACAGGGGAATCGCACCAAATCCACGCGCTCGAACTCGAGCTTGCCGAGGGTGGTGAAGTCGAGCGGCGCCACGCCCGCCTCGATGCGCTCGGGCCACGCGAGCGCGCAGGCGATCGGGGTGCGCATGTCGGGGGCCCCGAGCTGCGCGACGACCGAGCCGTCGTGGTACTCGACCATCGAGTGGATGACGCTCTGCGGGTGCACCACGACCTCGATCTTCTCGAGCGGTGCCCCGAACAGCCAATGCGCCTCGATCACCTCGAGGCCCTTGTTCATCATCGTCGCCGAGTCGACCGAGATCTTCGGCCCCATCACCCAGTTGGGATGGGCGCAGGCCTGCTGCGGCGTGACGCCCGCGAGGCGCTCGACCGGAGTGGTGCGGAACGGTCCGCCCGACGCCGTGAGCAGGATGCGGCGCACGCCGGCGCGCTCGAGCTCGCCCGCGCGCCCGCACGCGAAGCCGCGCGGCAGCGACTGGAAGACCGCCGAATGCTCGCTGTCGATCGGCAGCAGGCGCCCGCCGCCCTCGGCCATCGCCGCCATGAAGAGCGGGCCCGACATCACCAGCGCCTCCTTGTTGGCGAGCAGCACGTCCTTGCCGGCGCGCGCCGCGGCGAGCGTGGCGGGAAGGCCCGCGGCGCCCACGATGGCGGCCATCACGAGGTCCACGTCGGCGCCGGTTACCGAGCGCTCCAGCGCCTCGGCGCCACATTGCACCTCCGTCGGTACGCCGCGCTCCGCGAGCGCGGCGCGCAGGCGCTCGGCAGCGTCGGCATCGGCCATCACCGCGCGGCGCGGGCGATGGGCCACGCACTGCGCGAGCAGCAGCGCGTCGTTCTTGCCGGCGGCGAGCAGCGTGACCTCGAAACGGCCCGGGTGGCGCGCCGCCACGTCGAGCGTGTTGCCGCCGACGGAGCCGGTCGAGCCGAGGACGGCAAGGCCTTTTCTCCCTCCCCCTTGGGGGAGGGCCGGGGAGAGGGTCGCCTTCATCCCTGCGCGTGCCTCCAGTAGAGTGCCAGCGCCGCGACCGGCAGCGTGGACGTGAGCGCGTCGATGCGATCGAGCACGCCGCCGTGGCCGGGCAGCAGGCTGCTCGAATCCTTGAGCCCCGCGCCGCGCTTCATCCACGACTCGAACAGGTCGCCGACCACGCTCACCGCGACGAGCAGCACCATCGCCACGATCACCTCGAACGCGGCGCCGTTGCCGAAGATGTGCGTGAGCGGCGTCTCGTAGCGCGCCGCGATCCACGCGAGCACGAGGCCGTACACGACGACGCCGGCGATGGCGCCGTAGACGCCCTCCCAGGTCTTGCCGGGGCTCACCGCCGGGGCGAGCTTGCGGCGCCCGAATTTCTTGCCGGCGAAATAGGCGGCGATGTCGGCCACCCAGACGAGCGCGGCGATCGCGAGCAGGATCCACGGGCTCGTGTCGCGCAGCACGACGAAGGCGAGCCACGCGGGCCACGCCACGATCCAGCCCGCCACGGCGCACATCCTTTCCAGCACAGTGGGATCCGAAGCTTGGAATTCACGTGACTTGAAGTCGCGG
>JADMIO010001100.1_pt1 | contig 58167 bp, 55 predicted proteins | sample 8958161 | NCBI WGS metagenome assembly JADMIO01 (sample SAMN16585339, study PRJNA669376) | soil metagenome | isolation source: Crop rotation soil | place: USA: Cullars Rotation, Alabama | collected 2011
GCCGCGACTTCAAGTCACGTGAATTCCAAGCTTCGGATCCCACTGTGCTGGAAAGAATAGTACCCATAGCCAAGTTTGGTCATGGGTCATAAGTTTTTATTCTCACTCATCCTTAAAGTTTAAACATCTTCTTTGAACTTTTTGGATTTACCTGGTATTGAGTGATTAATAATTTTAAAAAAATCAAAATCTTGATTGCTATACACCTTACTAGGTATATATTATTCTTTTAATTTTTAGAGTAGGGTATGCAGTATATAGTTCGATGGATAAGAAATTTTTCATAGGATTAAAAAAACGCTGTATATCCGCCTGAATAAAGTTATAATGTGAAAGTTATTTTTAATATCCAGGGTTTAGGATTGGTAAAGAGGCGATATGAACAAGGAACTGTTAATCATCCCCATTGCAGCCCTCATGATAAGCTGCACACCAAAACCTAGCTATCAAATGACTGATGTTGAATATCAGTTAATGAAATCAGCAATGTCAGTGGAAGATTCCATTCGCACATTAGCTGGCACGCAAGATATTTTTACTAAAAATGCGATTAACACTGATATTCTCGTCACACCACAAGGTGGTATGGGCGAGCTAGCCAGTATCGATTGGTCAGGCCCTATTGAACCTTTATTGGAAAAAATCGGCCTTATGACACGGTATCGCGTTAAAGTACTTGGCCCTATTCCGCCAATTCCCGTGATTGTTTCCATCTCTTGTCGTGAACGTTTAATCGCCGACATTCTTAAAGATACGGGTCTACAAGCTGGTAAACGCGCCAATTTGGTTGTTTATCCTACAAGCCGAATCATTGAATTGCGCTACGCAGCAAATGTATAACTAAATCATGTTTGAGTAGAAAAATTACTTCTACTCAAACATTGCCTCATACTTATTCAATGCCTTTGAATTTGCACAAACGGTGCTTCCTGATATGCTAGCAGTAGCTTATAGTGTTTATATTTATACTCGGCTATCGCTTTTTGCTGATCTTGAATGAATTATTTTGTAGCGCGACAAGCTTTTTCAGGAGAATTTAGGTATAAATATAAAAAGGCAGTAGAGCAAGTTGTAGTTTATACAGGAAGTTGAACTTCAGAATAAGCAAGGGGATATTGAACTACTATGAAACAGTATATTGGCAGTTTGTTAATAGTTGGCACTATTACTGTTACAACAAGTTGCACTACCCCAGATGCAGCAGATTCTTCTCAAGCAACCCTCAGTAAATACCGCGCAGTTGCGACTAACAACAAGACTATATCGATTAATGGTATCCGTCATATGGGACTGCGTGATGCGTCCTTGAGTTTTGGCGCTCGCGGAGGACTCGCTTGGCGCGCCGATCAAATTAATCGACTTGTCATGCGTCATGAAAGACATCTTGACCTTATTTATAACTTCAATGGCCTTTTACTAGATCATAACGTCTTACCACCAGTGCTTATCGAAGGTCGTCAAACCTTGGATCAATCGGCTGATGATGTGATCAGGGTGGCAGACAGACAATATAGTATCCAATCGCAAGCCCGCTTCGTCACCATGGCACCAACGTGGCGTGACTACCTTAAAATGAATTATAAAGAACCAGACGTTCCAGATACCTCTTTATTGCCACGCAATGAATCCGAAAAAAGTGTTTGGGATCGCTATTTGAATGAAGGTTGGCAAGCAGGCGTCACTCAAGCTGATGTGATTTTTGCCGAAAACCTAGGACGACTCAAAAGAGATTATGAAGGGATGATTCGTTATCGTACCCTACTGGCTCAAAACATGGTCAGTTTACCTTATGTTGCCCAAATTAATTTAGGTGTAACGGGTGGCGATTCACAAATGGCAATCAACGATCGCATCTTAAGAATCACCACATTGCCGCAGTTTGTTACCGCGAGTAATGAATGGCGTGCTCAAGTTACGCCAGATCAGCGTCAAGAATTTAGCGATACAGATAGGTAATTATCGTTATGGCTATGAATAAAGAATTTATCTTGCCCGAAGAACCGGTAAGGTTTACCGCGCGTGATATGGATAGGTTAATGCTCCATTGTACGCTTAAAGGTGCGTCGGATATCACTATTCAAACTGATTCTCAAATCCTAGCGGAAGTGCATGGTCGTCTTTATCCGGTGACTTCACGCAAAATGTCACAAACCGAAGTCGGTGAAATGTTAAATACCATCTATGGTCCTAACGGTACAACTCAAGTTTCTTCCGGCAGAGATGTTGATACTCACTACGAAATTCGACCGGATAGAACAACCCGTTATCGATTTCGTATTAATGGTACTGCCTGTCAAGTCGAAGGCCACGACGGTATCCAAATTACCGCGCGAACAATTCCTTCTGAACCACCACCTTTAAGTGGCATGAACGTCGATCAAAAAATCCTTGATAACATGGCACCCTTACAAGGCACCATTGTGGTTACCGGATCAACAGGCTCCGGTAAAAGTACTTTACTGGCTGCTATCATTCGAGAAATCATCAGTGCTCCTGATGCTCATCGTAAAATGCTCACTTATGAGGCACCGATTGAGTTTGTTTATGATTCAATTGAAAAACCGACTTCTATTATTAGTCAATCAGAAATTCCCAGACATCTTCCCACCTTTGCTGATGGTGTGCGTAATGCCTTGCGTCGCAAACCTGGGTTGATTCTGGTCGGTGAAGCACGGGATGCTGAAACCATTGCAGCAGTAATCGATGCCGCATTAACCGGACATCCGGTGTATACCACCTTGCACAGTAACGGGGTGGCAGACTGTGTCAGACGGATGATCTCCACTTTCCCTGCAGAAGAACGTCATGGCCGTGCCTTAGATATTTTAGAAACACTCCGTATGGTGATTTGGCAAAAATTGGTACCTACCGTGGATATGAAGCGGGTTGCTCTACGCGAATATCTCGTTTTTGATGAAGAAGTTCGAGATATCTTAGTGAATACTGAAGTAGAAATGTTGGCCAATAAAACCCGTGAATTATTAAAAGAACGTGGTCAGCCCATGTTAGTGGACGCAAAACGCAAATTTGATGAAGGCAAGATATCTGAACGCACTTATAATTTAATGTATGCTGGCTCTAAAAATGCCGACCGAGATGCAAAAGCAGCTGCAGGCGCTGAAGCAGAGAAAGCAGCAAATGCAGAAAAATCTGATAAAAAAGAAGGTTAAATCATGCGTCATCCAGAAACAGCCCATTGGCGAGATTCCGCAAGAGTACCCAAATTTTTCATGATTGATGCCTATTCTGCTATTCCTTTATTTTTAACTTTGTTACATATTCGTTTATGGACCGTTGCTTTAACGATTTCCGTTTGTATTTTTTTCATGATTTTAAATCGATTTGGATTTAGCTTACCCGTTTTCTTACGTTGGTTAAGATCATTTATAGCGGGAAATAATCGAAGCGCACGAACTTGGTTAGCACGTAAAGAAAAGTACTGATTTTACTTAGTTATTAAATTTGCTTCAGAGGTAAAAACTTTAAAATAATCACTTTTCTTTAACGTTTGACACAGGGATGCGTCAAGAAGTATTTAGGTACAGTGCATATTCAATGTTATAATAAAGTTGCCTTTGTGCTTGAAGGATTAAAACTTAGGGATGATTCGTAATGACAAGTGGCACAACTGATCCAAAATTAAAAAAAGCCTTGCCGCAAGCTATTGCCAATAAGAATCTGGTTAAAGGCAAACCTGCTCCTGAAGAAAATCCCGATACTGCCAGCGCCTTTAAAGCGCCTCTTATGTTACGCACTAACTTCTATCGTGATAATTATCGTCGCCTAATATATTTTTGTTTATTGCTCAGTTTTGGGATCATTGGCTTAATTGGGTGGATAGCTTATGAGCGAACTCATAAGCCCGCGGTCACCTACTTTGCCACAACAAGCCAAGGAAAACTGACAAAGCTGACGCCAATGAATCAGCCCAATCTAACGACGGCTGCTCTGACCAAATGGGTCACAAGAGCCGTAACGACTTCTTATAACTTTAACTTTGGTAATTATGATGTTGCTTTAAGAGATGCAAAAATCTTCTTTACCGAAGCAGGTTACCAACATTTCATGAATGCCCTCAGTGCATCCAAAACTTTAGATACTGTCAAAGAGAAAAATCTGGTTGTGTTTGCTATCGCACCACAACCTGCAGTGGTGATTAAGGAAGGTCCTACGGCAGATGGTATTTATGCTTGGCAGGTGCAATTACCCTTACTACTCACCTATCAAAGCGCTTCGGATCAAATCAAGCAAAATGTCATGCTAACGATTTTGGTTGCCAGAAGGCCGACCATTGAGTCGCCAGAAGGAATTGGTATTGCTGCAATATCACAGAGAGAAATAACCTAAGCTCTGAGTGAACAGGAACCATTACAAGGAAGTCTAAGTGGTTAAGGACAACGAAAGGGAAAATGCGTAATGTCACCTGATGTGAGCAAAAAAGGCCAGGTAACAAAGACTGCCCCAGCAAATACTGCAACCCCCTCCGAAGGGGGTATTGCGCGAATTCATACGGCTTTTAATTATGATCACCGGTTATTGTTGGTTTTTTTAGTCCTCCTTTTAATGGGGATTGTGGCAACGCTTGTTCTATTTTCATTGGAAGAAAGAAATATCTTAGATATTCCCGTTTCCGCTGATATGGATGTCGATAATCTAAGACAAATCTTTCCAAGAACAGTCGATGGAAAATTCTGGGCACCGGTGCCACTGACCGAACCTGGTTTAGATACGCCATCTCTTTTGCAATGGGTTGTTGATGCAGCGGTTGAATCATACACCCTTAATTTTCTCAATTATGAAAAAGTGATTGGTCAAGCGAGCGCCTATTACACCAAAATTGGCTATCAGCATTATCGTAGAGCACTGGTTGAATCCGGTTTTTTAGCCTCCGTGCAAACCAATAAATACGTCACCTCCGTGATACCCCTGAATGCTCCCACGGTTTTAAAAGAAAAACCTGCTCCAGATGGTACCTACTCCTGGCAAGTACAAGTACCTATCCGTGTGACCATGAATAGTGGGCATGGACTCGATATTCAATTCTTAACCTTAACGATGGCAATTACCCGAGTGTCTTTTTCTGAATCACCCGATGGTGTCGCCATCGCAGCCTTGATTGTTCGTAAAGATAAGGGTTACTAAGCTCAATGAAACAAAGTGGCAATGTACCAACAACGCAACATAAAACCTCAGCACAGCATTTAGCCTATGCCACGATGAGTGAAATGGTCATGCTGCGTAATTATTTCTATCAAGACAGTTATAGAAAGTTAATGGTAGTATGCTTGCTTTTAATCGGTATTGTGTTTTTATTATTCTACGCGTTGAAATACGAACGAAATACGATTCCGTCACCTGTTTATTTTGCAACGACCGATGATGGTATCCCCATTCGAATTATTAGCTTATCTCAACCCAACAAAAGCGATTTAGCGCTTTTAGAATGGGCAAGTGAAGCCGCTGTCAACGTTTATACTTTTAATTTCGTTAATTATCGAGAAGCACTGCAAGATGCACGTGAGTATTTTACGCGCTCAGGCTATCAAAATTTTATGGCAGCGCTCAAAGATTCTAACAACTTGAATGCGGTCCAAGCCAGAAAGCTTCTCGTCAGCGCTCAAGTTGAAGCAAATGGTACTTCCATGATTCTGCGCAGTTCTAAAACAGAAGATAGTTTTAGAATAAACGGTAAATATACTTGGCAAGTTCAAATTCCTATGTTACTTACTTATGAAAGTGGTGGCACAGATAAATTTTTGCAGCATATTATGTTAACCATGACGATAACTAGAATGAGTCCTCTTGATTCAAGTAGTGGTTTAGGCATAGATTCCTTTGTAGTAAGAGAAGTAATATGAGAAGCTCATGAAACTGGGGCTAGCAATGAATACAGGAATTTCATTCAGTATGGCAGAGGGAAGTTTGCTTAATGCGTCCGTAGGGGCGAGATGGATGGGTAGAAAATGAAATTGATTTTAAGGCATTTATCATTACCTTTACTTATGGCTGTCACCATTACTCAGTCTACAGTTGCTATCGCTGTTCCGGATCCGCTTAATCCCAATGCTTCTGCTGGTAAAATCGTTATTCCACCTTCTTCGTCTACTCCACCTCCAGGAACGCCTGATCTGACTAAAATGACGCCTGAACAAACTCAAAATTTAGTCGAACAAGCTAAAAAAATGAGTCCAGAGCAAATGCAGGCGATTGCAAAATCGTACCAACAAGCTCAAAAACCGGCAAAACCTGCAACACCAGCGCCTACGGAACCAGTTATGGGTGCAACGAGTGGTGATACCAACTTTGTTCCTAAGCCAAAAGAAAGATCCATTGAAGAATTACAACGCGAAGAAGCATTTAAAGATTTGATTAATCAAGTCTTGCCTTTAAGCCCTGACCAAATTGTTAAAATTCATAAATATTACGATGCAACGCTGCAAGCCAAAGCAACATCACCTAATCCACCGCCAACACCCCATTTTACCTCGATTGTCGTTAATCTTGACCCTGGTAGCCAACCACCTGTCATTAGATTAGCTGCGGGTTTTGTTACAACGGTTCTCTTTGTTGATTCCACTGGTGCTCCTTGGCCCTTAACGGCATACAGCATCGGCGACCCACAAAATTTTAATATTAACTGGGATTCAAAAGGCAACGCGATGTTCATTCAAAGCATGAAGCCTTATGCGCATGGAAATTTAGCTGTCCGTTTGTGGGGCTTAAATACGCCAGTCATGATAACGCTGGTTTCCGGCCAAAAAAATGTCGATTTTAGGGTGGACTTACAAGTAGGTGGTCGTGGTCCTGACGCTAAACCACCTATTGTAGACACAACGTTCAACGCTAAGGTGAACCCAATTTTAATTAATATTTTGGACGGTATTCCCCCAAGAGGCAGTATCAAATTAGGGGTAACAGGTGGCCAAGGTGAAGCTTGGTATGCCGATAGCCGTGTTTATTTTAGAACCAAATTAGTAGTGCTTTCACCCGCTTGGACAGGAACAGTAGCAAGTCCTGACGGCACTCACGTGTACGAGCTGACGCCAACACCGTATATTCTGGCATCACAAAATGGCAAAACCATCGATATAAAGTTATCAGGGTTATAATATGGCCAAAACATCGTCTAATTTAATTTCTGGGTTATCCAATTCAAAGACACGGACCTTTGTCATATTGTTCGGTGCGGTCATTGTGGTTGGTATCGGTATTGCCGTTTTACGAGGTGGTAAAAAAAGTGAAGACATGCTGTCAAAGCAAGGTTCACAAGCCATTGCAGTTCCCTCTTCTATCCGAGCAACACCAGGAAATGCCGTTCCTGAAAAATATCAAGAATTACAAAAAGCAGAAAATGAACGTAGGGTTCAAGAAGCTATTCAGAAAAAAACCAGCGCAATTCCGACCATTATTGGTGCAATAGCAGATACCACAGGCAAAGAAAACCCAGATGCCTTAGCCATTGATGCCGCACTTAAAAATCAATCCAATCAGAAATTACTCATTGGTGAAGCCGCTGAAGGAGGTTTTGCTGGTGGTGGTATGGCTTTTGGTAAATCTCCGCAAGAGAAAGCACGAGAAGCACAAGAAGCAAGAATGCGTGAACAGCAAGCTCGTCTTGACAAGCAACGTGCTGATCAGGAACGCCAAAAAGAACTTGATCGCCAAAGAAAATTAGCGCAGCAACAAGAAAAAGAATATCAGGCTGAAGTTCAAAGAATATCTAACCAAATGAAATCCTATGTTAGCGGGGCCTATACCGAGTGGAGTAAATATCCAGCTCAACAATATGTCACCGGCGAGTTGGCAAATAAACAATTTAAACGTTCACAACCCGATTTCATAACGACAGATAATAGAGGTGTCACCACAACTAGCGGAGGCGCAACAACAATTACCCGTCCTGGCAGCGCGTCAAGCAGGGTTGGTGCTCCTTCTCGCAAGAAACAATTTATTAAAGCAGGCACAATCTTATTTGCTGTTATGGATACGGCCGTCAATTCAGATGAACCAGGTCCAGTTTTAGCAACGATTGTTAGTGGTAAGTTTGCTGGCGCTAAAGTGATGGGTTCATTCCAACATGCCGCTCAGCAAGAATCGGTAATCATCACCTTTGAAACCTTGTCATTAGCGAAGAAAGACAAAACAATTTCTATTAGGGCATTTGCAATCGATCCAGATACTGCTCGTACGGCCTTAGCTTCGGACGTTAACCACCATTATCTCCAAAGATATGGTAGCTTGTTCGCTTCGTCCTTCATCCAAGGATATGGACAAGCCGTTCAATCCCAAGGACAAACCACCACTGTATCTCCTTTTGGCAGCGTGACAACAACCCAGCCTCCTTTGGATAACAAACAGATATTCTTTGCGGCAATGGGTGAATTAGGCAAGCAATGGAGCGCGGCGATTAAGCCTTATTTCAACACGCCATACACGGTTACAGTTGATCAGGGAGCAAGCCTTGGTATCTTATTCATGGGTGATGTTGATTTCGTTGAAGATCATAGTTGAGGGAAGGGATTAAATCATGAATGACAATAATAAAGGACCAAACGACCCCAACGAACACGAAGAAGAATTTGGTGAAGAGTTCGATTTCGATAGCGGTGCGCAAGGTGATGTACTTGAACCCGAAGAAGAAGTGGAATTAGCAGAACCTGTTCAACCCCAGCGTAAAAGTGCTCTATTACCGCTTATTATTGGTATTGGCATTATTGGTGGTGTTGGTTACTTTGCCTATGATAAATTCTTGGCCCCCAAAGCTAAAGTCACCACAAGCCAAAAAGGCAAAATTGAAACCAAAACCACCACGACGCAGGTTAACACGGATACGATGCCATCGACCGTTGAACCTATCGATGGTACGCCAGGTAAAACAGTTGAAGGTGGCTTGCAAGGCGCATTGCTCGAATCACAAAATATGTCATCGCTTGAACAAAAGGCCACTGAAGTGGTCAAAAATGAAATGATTAACAAGTTGCAAAAACAAGTTGATGATCAGGAAGCGGCTTACAAAAAACAAATAGCCGATCTCCAAAAAAATATTCAGGATGCTAACCAGCAAGCATCTAATGCAAATAAAAATGTACAAGCACTACAGCAACAAGTAGCTGCCCTCTCCAGCGCATTACAAGCCTTAGTCACTGAAATTAAAACCCTGCGCGCGGATCAAGTCCAAGCAATAGCTAAGGCGGAAGAACAAGCAAAAGCGGCACGCGTAAAAGCACCAGCGCCTAAACAACAACAGCAAGCCAAATCAGAAGCTGCTGCAGCTAATCCTAATGTTACCATCCATGCCATCATTCCTGGCAGAGCATGGATAAGAACAGCGGATGGTAAAACCATTTCCGTATCCGAAGGCGATTCCATTGGTGAATATGGCAAAGTGCTGAAAATTGATGCGACCAGCGGCGTTGTCATTACAACCTCCGGCGTAACAATACGTTAAGGAGAACGGAACCGCTATTCAGAGAAATGGAATAGGAGTTTGATTAGAGGGATCTTAATGGATTTAGCAATTGGCAAATATCGAATCAAAATGAGTTTGCAAAGATATCAAATCTTAGAGCTCGTCATTATCGCTTTAGGTATTTTAGCCATTTTCTTTTCATTTTTGATGCATTCACGATTCTTCTTAAATCATATTCTGAACCAAAATGCGGTAGCTGATTTGATAGCCTATAATCCTTTGTCAGCGGAACTGTTGTGGCCAAACACAAGCAAGCATTATGTGGTTATTAAATTATTAGGTCTCTTTGCATTTATTTGGGGATGGATCAAAGTCCGCGATATTCCCCAATCCCGGCAACAAATAAGAACTCTAATTCATAGTGTGGCTTATATCATCGTGGGCATTGTGCTGATGAATTTAAATGATGCGATCACGATGTTTGAGCTATTGCGTTACGCGAAACAAGTTTGATTGGTGGCGATAAGTAAGAAGAATTGAGGAAAATATGGCGACTTTAATTGATCCAATCTTAGATGGTATCGATGGGCTTTTATCCTGGTTAGGCTCAGCGCTTGGTCAATCAACAGATCACTATTGCTCAATTGAAACTGCCGATAGTCGTCATACTTTAGTCTCGCGCGACGGTTCTTTAGTTTCTATCGTACGTTTGCATGGTGCAACTGAACTCGTGGGACCACATGAGTTTGATAAAATTCACCGCGGTTTAATTAATACCCTCTCCCCCGCTTTATCCAGGGCCGGACAAGCTGTTCAAGTTTATTTTCATTATGATAAAGATCTGGTTAAAGAAGAAATCCGAGATATTTTTAAACCTGCGATGGCAACCTGTGCCCGCTTAAAAATGGATTTGATGGATCTTTTCGAAGAACGGATCAATCACCTTTCCAAATTTTGTGCAACTGAAGATTGTTTTTTTGTCCTTTGGACCAGACCCAACTCCCTGACCAAAACCCAACTTGAGCAATCAAAAAAAGCCAAACTTGAACGCTCCAAAGAGGTTAAATTACCCTCGATGAAGCAGGCACAAAATATTATGGCCGCGGTACCCGAATTGCGGGAAACGCATGATTCATTCGTCCGCGGTATTGTCAATGATTTACGTGACGTTAACCTTTATGCCGTTTTATTAGATGTACATCAAGCGGTATTTGAGATGCGAAAAAGTGTCGATCCAGATTACACTGAGCGTGAGTGGCGCCCTGTTCTTCCTGGCGACAGAATCCCAATCCGTAATATCAAAGATCCCAAAAAGCGTGATGTCTCTGAAATCGTTTGGCCGCCTTTAGTTCCTCAAATTATTCCGAGGGACGGTGAGGTCATCAATTTGAGAACTTGTCGTATTGGCGATAAAATTTATTCGACGCATTTTATTGATTTATTCCCCCAGGAAATTAAACCCTTTTTCGAATTATTTAAGAAAGCGCTGCATTCTCGGTTTCCTTGGCGTATTTCATTTTTAATCGAAAGTGATGGCATTAGAACTTTAGGGGTCAAACCCTTATTGGCTTCCATCTTAAGCTTTGCCTCTTCACAAAATCCTTTAATCACTGATGCTGCGGAATTACTCAAACATTTTGAGTCAAGTACTGACTTTGCCATTGTGAAATATCGGGTAACCGCAACAACATGGGCCAGTGTGGGTGAGGAAAGATTATTACGTACCCGTGCCGCCGAATTAGCCAAAGCGATCCAAGGCTGGGGCCATTGCGAGGTAGGTGAAGTTTCAGGCGATGCTTACGAAGGGGCTCTAAGCACTTGCTTAGGACTCGGAACCAACAGTATTGCTACCTCCTCCGTTGCACCGCTGAATGATGTGTGCTTTATGTTGCCATTTACTCGTCCAGCTTCTCCCTGGGTTACTGGTGCAACCTTATTACGATCGCCAGATGGTAAACCTTGGCCCTATCAGCCAGGTTCAACCCAACAAACCACTTGGATTGATCTTGTCTATGCTCGCCCAGGTTCGGGTAAATCGGTATTATCGAATTCCATTAACTTAGCACTCGTGCTCCAGGGTGGTATTGTACGCCTGCCCAGAATTGCAGTAATTGATATTGGTCCTTCCAGCTCCGGGTTAATCTCACTCGTGAAAGAGTCCTTACCGAAGGAACAGCGCCATTTAGTCGCTTATCATCGTTTAAGAATGACGCCAGAATATTCAATCAATCCCTTTGACACGCAATTAGGTTGCCGTAAACCAACCCCGCAAGAACGTGCGTTTTTGGTGAACTTTATTTCCTTATTGGCAACCCCTGTGGGCGAACAAAAAGCCTATGACGGTATCGCTGATATGTCGGGTATGATTGTCGATGAGCTTTATAAGCTCTTATCAGACGGTCATAACCCCAATAAATATACGCGTGATCTTGAACCTAAAATTGACAAAGTATTGGATGAAATCAACTTCTTTGCGGATCCGCATACCAGCTGGTGGGAAGTGGTCGATGCTTTATTTAAAGCCGGTAAATTCCATGATGCTTCATTAGCGCAACGTTATTGTTCGCCTTTGATTGCCGATGCTGTGTCCATTTGTCGAACCAAGGCGGTTGAAGATCTTTACGGAAAAATTATTGTACCAACAGGCGAGCCATTAATTGCTGCTTTTGGTCGTATGTTATCCGCAGCGGTACGTGAATATCCAATTTTATCGCGGATCACCCAATTTGACTTAGGTGAAGCCAGAATCGTATCTCTTGATTTAGACGAAGTCGCTAAAACCGGTGGTGATGCCGCTGATAGGCAAACAGCGGTAATGTACATGTTAGCGCGATATATTTTGGCGCGAACCTTCTATCTCACCGAAGAAAATATAGAAGATTTTCCCAAGGTTTACCATGAATTCCATCGTCAAAGGATCATCCAAATCCGCGAAGATCCCAAACGCTTAGTTTTAGACGAATTCCACCGTACTTCGAAAGCACAATCGGTCCGTGACCAAGTTATCGTCGATATGCGTGAAGGAAGAAAATGGAAAGTTCAAGTTGCGCTCTTATCACAATCATTGGATGACTTTGATTCGGTGATGGTGGAATTTGCAACCTCGATTTTCATCATGGACGCAGGTCCTCAGCAAGCGATTGATAAATCGGTTAAAACCTTCGGTTTATCAGATACCGCAAAACTTGCGTTATCAACCCGGGTGCATGGTCCAAGACCAGAAGGTGCTACATTCTTAGCGCAATTTGCCACGAAGTTAGGGATGAATACCCAGCTTTGTACCAGTACCTTAGGACCCATTGAATTGTGGGCGTTCAATACCACCGCAGAAGATGCGCGGATCAGAAACGCTTTATACAAAAAGATTGGTTCGGCTGAAACACGAAAATTACTGGCAATGCTCTACCCTGGTGGTAGTGCAGCCAAAGTTGTGGAACAACGCCTGGCAAAACGTAAAGAAGGTGGTGAAAAAGTCGATGATGGGGCTTCCAACAGCGTCATCGATGAACTGATAGATGAAATCTTAAAAGTTTACGAGGGTACAGCGTCCACAACAACGCAAGTGTCCTTACAAGCCTAGAAGGGTATCAAATTTGAGACGAGCTTTTTAACGTTTGCGTTGAGAGGCTCGTCTACCCCTACTCTCATTCGCTGGTTTAACTTCGACCAATTGGTTGTTTCTAATCGAAAAATGAAAATCATGGAATTGATCTGCTGCTGCTTCTGAAATGGGATGATGATCGATATAAATAATGGTGGTATCAGGCAGATATTTCTTCAATAAATCCTTACAGAGTATTTGTAGCTCAACGTCCATGGCAGAAAAGGGTTCATCCATAATCAAGACTTTTGGTTTTTGCAAGATGACTCTAATCAGGGCAATACATTGTTGTTCTCCGCCACTTAAAGAATCCGACCAATCTTGTTGTCGCGTGTCTTGGCAAAGCTCTGGACGCAGTCTAAATTCCGCCATTAACCCATTCATGGTTTGCTTCATCGCTGGGGTAATGTCAGCTTCCTCTTTGCGGGATAAAACTTCGTAAATCGTACAATTAAACGGAAAATAAGGTTTTTGGGGTAATACGATTGAGCCCTCTGGATACGTGACGTTGCCACTGGCATGCGGGTAAAGACCGGTCACTGTTCTAAAGAGGGTGGTTTTACCGCTACCAGATTCTCCCGTAATCACTGATTTTTTTTGTCTGGGGATCGTTTGGCGGCGTTTCTGATTAAAAATAAGCGTTTTTTCTGGGGTAGTAATATTTAATTTAAAACTTAATTCATCGCCTTTTTTAAAGGTAACTTTGGTTTTGTTTCGCAGGCGAACCCATTTCTCATTTTGGGTATCTAATTCATTAAATTTTCCCACGGCGACTTTTAAGTTGATAATATCTTGGTAATTATCATGTAACCAAGTTCCGGCATAACTCACCCGAGAAAAATAATCGCCGATGGCGTAAATCGTATCGACATGAAGGGCATGGGCCAAAGGTCTCAGAACACTTAAAAAGGTGCCCGTAAAATACACAAACTCCTGATTCACATAGGTAAAGAAGGCAAGAGCTCCTTCCAAATGCCCCATCGTACCTTCGAGTTTGCTATTCCTTTTCAGGACTTTGAAATAAGCAGATTTGACGGTCTCTCTTTCGCCGAGTAACTCAATGCTTTCTGCGTTTTTTTCCGCATGATGAATTCTGGCTTCCAGTTCATTGAGGTTATTGCTTTGTATTTCGGTAATGTCCTGTAATTTATTGGCGAATTTGCTCACCAGATAGTTATAAGTAAGTGAATATAGAATAGCGGCAATCGTCATATAACCGGGAATAACGAGGGTGAAACCGAGGACGGTCAAAGACAACGGCGCTGACATCATCCAAAGACCCCAGACACCCACTAATGCAGAAAAAAAGATATTAAGAAAGTTATCACCGAGTTTGAAGGTGATACGATTGATTTCATGCATATCCTTACTTAATAAGGAAGAAACCAAGGGGACTTTAACGTTTTTTAGATACTTAATACCGAAATAAGCTTTTGAATCCATCCAATTTTTAACATAGTGATCGGAGGTTAGTTCATTTAAATGCGTGGTTAACAAACGCACAATTCTGGCATTGAAATAAGCTGTAATGCCATAACGTAGAATAATACCAACAAATTGGGCAGCGGCCCACAAAGCTGCGGTGGTCGTAATACCGGGTACGGTTATACCACCTAAAAAAAGATTAAATCCGCTATTAATCAACCCTATTAATACTGCTTGAGCAACATTTCCCAAGAACAAGAGCCCAATAAGAAACCATTGATAAGAATTCTTGGTATTCAAGGAGAAAAAAGGTCGATAAATCTTATAAGTATTTTTTAAAAACACCGCTGGCTCTCATAAGAAATATGCAAGAAAGCTACCATATTTCATATGTGCTACATTGTCAACATTCGGGCCAATTTAGGATTTTTTTATTTATCCCCTTTTCAAAAGACAGTTGAAAAACATTATGTAGTCATTTAGTATCATTTCACCTGAGAATACTCACGAGTTCTTTAACCTATCACCAAACACAACAAAAATGGATTTTGATCTTGTTAAAAATATCAAATCGATTTATGGAAAATATAACTAAATAAAGGAACTTCTCGTATTCTTTTGATGTCAAAAGTCAAAAACACTGTGTGAATATGGATCATTTTTTCACCAAACATTTTGTCCAAAAGACTCTATTTAATGATGAAATTTTTTTTGGTTTGATGGTAAACTTAATATTGTATGTGGCAATTAGTTGTACTTGAAACAAAGGTTGTGTTATGGCGGACATTACGAGCGGGGCTGTAAGTTTATCCTCATTTAGTGTGGATGTGATGCTTGCCAATCTGCAAGCCTCCTTCCATAACATCGTAACGCTTGTTAAAGCCGTTTCCTATGTGATGGGCGTGTTTTTTATCGTTTCTGGCGTCATGCGCTATCGTATTTTTGCAAACCAAACCTTTGGCTCAGCTCAACGTGGTGAGATTGCCGGCCCGATGGTATTTATCATTATCGGTGCGGTTTTATTCTATCTTCCCAGTTCCGTGGATACTTCGGTTGTTACTGTTTTTGGTAGTACCGATATGGGACAAATTGGCGAACTTATCGCCTACCAATCCTTAGCCAGCTCTGAAAGGTGGCAACATATTACAACGGTTATTATTCAATACATGAAATTAATCGGTCTCATTGCTTTTATCCGCGGCTGGGTAATTCTGGCGAAAATGGGGCATCCAGGAAGTCAGCCTGGTTCCGTGCCAAAAGGTTTAATCCATCTTATTGGTGGTGTATTACTTATTAATATCGTCGATACAGTGAACATCTTAGGATGTACATTCGGTTATACTGGCGGAGGATGTTCATAAGTGGATTTACTACCCATTTCCTTAATAGCACACCGGGGCACGTGGCGCGCCTATACCGCACGTAAACGGAACAATAAATTTTTAGCCCTGAAAACGCGCGTATTACAAAGAGACAATTATACTTGCCGCTATTGCGGCTTTTTTGCTAAAGAATTTCAGGAAGTGGTTAATATTGATCAAAACTATAAAAACAACAATTTTGAAAATTTAGCGACAGCGTGTTGTTTTTGTGCACAATGTTTTTTTATTGACTCAGTGGGATTTGATACCAGTTCCGGAGGAACGATCGTTCATTTACCTGAAATTAGTCAAGCGGATTTGAACAACTTTTGTCGGGTGCTATATTGCTCATTAGATAAAGAATCGGCTTATAAAGGAAAATTACAAGCTGTATATATGAGCTTTAAAGACCGAAGTAAAGAAGTTGTTAATTGTTTTGGACCCGACTCTTGTGAACCAAGGGTTTTTGGGCAAGGACTATTGGATGCAGCCCTGAACAAGGATCAGTTACAACATGAAGTACTTAGGCATTTACGGTTATTACCTTCCAAAAAAGCATTTGGTGTCCAAATTGACTATTGGAAAAAAACCGTGTTTGCAAAAGTACCTCTGTAAAATGAAATTTTTGATTGGTTAACTGTTCAAGTAGGAGATAGCTATGAAGACTAAAAGTATGACCCAAGGTAACACGAAGCAGCAAATGCTGACCCTGTGCGCTTACTTTGGTATTTTATTATGTTTATTCCTGGTGTCAGGCTTTGTGTTTGCTGACGAAGGAAAAAGTTTAGGGGATGTAGCAAAAAACGTCAGTGATACCATGACGAATGTGGCGAAATTAATCGTTGCAGCCAGCTATGTAGCCGGTGTCGGTTTTGCTTTAATGGGTATGTTAAAACTCAAAGCCCATAAAGATAACCCTACACAAGTACCTTTAAGCCAACCAATTGTATTACTCGCAATTGCTGCAGGCTTAGTGTTCTTACCCAGCCTTATCTCCACAGCAGGTCAAACTGTTTGGGGCGGTGCAAAGACGGCAGGTTCATCATCGGGTGATGCTGAAGTTGAAGGTTTGGAAGACGGCAAATAAAGATTGGATCTTTACTGTTGATATGGAAGTTGTTTAATGGATTTGTGTTTTTAGATGAAATGGATTGAATCAACTAAAGATACTCAAGATAAATGCAGGAAGCAACGATTTGAAACTTAAAGGTTTTGCACAGGCGAAAAGGATGTGGTTTGTGTCAACTTTTTAAGATAGCAATCTCCGATGCTATTTTAGCCAAATAAAAAGCGGCCCTTGGGCCGCTTCTTTTTTCTTTGTGTTCTCGCAATCACAAGTGCTACCGTTTCTTTTTACCACCAGCAGCTTTCTTTTGTGCGTCCTGAGCTGGCGCTGGCGTAGCATCAAACTCAGCAGCTGCCGCTTTTTTGCGCCCTTTTCTTTGCGCATCAAACTGCTTAGTAACGGTTGGAGCCGGTTTATCAAGGACAACAACATCATCATTCGCAGCATCAACCTTCTTAGTTGCATCCACCTTGTCAGCAGGTGTGTCCTTGGGCGCATCCGCGGGTTTAGTGGCGTCTTGGGCTTCATTTTTAGCGGCATCTTCTGGTTTCTTAGGTTGTGAAACAAAAAGTTTGTCGCAGACGAAATTTAAGCCTTCAATGATAGCAACAAAAGAACCTGCAGCTAACATCACCGTTACAAATGGATTTGCCGGGAAGAATGCACCTAGCTTAATCAAACTTGCTAAAGCAAATGGATAGGCAAAAAAGGCACCTCCAACCGCTAAAGTAGAATAGATAAGTGTTTTGGTTAAATTAAATTCACTGATCCAATCTTTGGTGCTTTGTGCTAATTCTCGTATGCTGTTGGTCAGATTAGGCTCTTTTTTAATCCTTTCGGTTAAGAAAAATCTAACCTTATCTTCATACCATGGAATAAATTCATTAAACACTTTCATTGCAGCCAAAAGATCCGTGATTTGCTTTCTGTCCGCGGCGCTCTTTTGCGCTTTCCTTTGTCGGTTTTTTAACAGTTGAAGCACTTCATTTTTCAGCTCAATCGTCCGTTTGAATAACGCTTCTGACAGTGCATCGTCTGCTAAATCCGTTCTTGCCTGCTTTTCTTCGGCACTCGCCGTTTGCTCAATCGTTGCTGTTAACGTAGTATTGGTTTCTTTTAATTTGTCAACGATAGATGTTAAAACTTTTCGTGCATTCTCATTTTCTGGTTTAGCATCGACTGTAAATTCAGCTTGCATCGCGGCTGACAAAGAACCGCCCACAGACACGTTATAGCGCTGCGATAATAACTTCAAAACCGCAATATAACGATAATAATTCATGCGGTAGAGATAATTGTGAGCACCAAAATCCGCGAGATATTGCTGTTGATCTTGCTTACCCGCGTTTTGATTCAACAAATCAATCGCCTTGAAGCTCGCAAAAATACCGCAATTGACGCCTTCCTTGGTTTGATCATGCGCCGATACGCATTCATAGGAAACTTTATAACCACGCTCGGTTAAAAATTGGCTTAATTGGTTCTTTAAGGATGTGCTTAAATCATGACCTAAAGAATCATAAAATTTAATATGGGCTGTTCTATTAGCACCTTCGCCTTTACAATCAACAACCGCCACCGTGTAATGATAGCCACCGTTTCTAAAAGGGATCACCATTTGGCTGCAATTATTAAAGCCCAATTGGTTGCTTTGCGGTCTCCCTAAAAAATTATGACGGCTATCAACCATGCTGCCTAAAAACAGTTTTAAATAGGTATTTTGTGTAATATTGTTTTTGACTAACTGCTCAGTCGCTTGTGCGCGAAGCGAAATGTCGAGTGTTTGGCGACGATGATCTTCGCGAAAATAGGTATGATTAAGCTCAATGCCATAATCCAAAACCGCTGTTAATGCCGTTTTAGCGGCTTTTGCTTTGACCTTGCCAATAATCCCACGCATCATTTCGATGTGAGGTTGCATTAAATCTTGGAAGGGTACCGCTTCTAACGGCAATTTGCTGGCTCTAACCCGCTGACAATGGTCATCTAATAATTTGTTATATTCTTTCAATGCTGCAAGTAACGCGGTCTTCGCTTGAGCCAAACCTGCTTGTCTGCCAGTAATCGCTTCAATTCTTCTTTTAATATCACCTTTTACTTCAGGCAAGGGCTCAAATAATAATACGGTATTACCATCAGGCGCCCGACGTGTCGGGAGTTTTGATTTCAGATAAACTTGCGTTAACGCTTCGTTTTCAACACAGCGTTTAATATCATCTGGATTGTACGCTGGAAATACGCCGACGGAATTATGTAAATAATCACGTTCGGAGGTAAACGCCCGTAAAATCCCATCAACATGCTCGGCTTCAAGTTGGTTATTGATGGTGAAAGCTTCAGCGACAGGAATAACACCAGCGCCGGTACCGGCTGGGCCTTCAAGTTGAAGTCCTTCGATGTAATCTTGTCTTGAACGGTACATTCTGTCTTCAATCAAGGTTTTGATGGCATCGGCTGAAATCGCAATTGTTTCTTCGACAACGGCGGGAGCTTGCGCGTCCTTTTTCGCTGTTTCCTCAACAGCAGTCGTAGCCGGAGCGGCCTTTTCTGCTGGATTTTTAGCTTTTCTTGGTGCTTGCTTGGTACGAGCCATATTAATACTCCAAATAACCTATACGCCAAAATAACCTGGTACGGCTTTACTATTTAACAGAGGCAATTATACCTTCTTCAAATAAAATAGAAAGCGTTCTAACAGAATTCAGCTTACTTTTTATGAGTCATTTGACTTAGTTGTTTTCGTGGATTTGATTGAGGATTTCCAGGTAGCCTTCCCGGTAGGATTTCATTTGCATCTGATAGCCACTTCGGATAAGACGTTGATTTTGACAGCGTTTATTGCTTTTGGCCAATCTGGCTGGCATCGTTTGGGCAACCTGTGGCATGGGCTTGTTAAGTTGCAGCGCGAGCCAGTCTTGCACCTCGTTATACAAGACGGGCGTATTATCCACCCCCAAATAAAGGGTCTCGGGGCTATTCACTGTGGCAAGATGGACTAAAACACCAACACAATCCGCTAAATGAATGCGATTGGTATACACTGGATTTGGCGTTTTAAAGGCTTTTTGTTCAAGGATATTGTTGATTAAATGGGTTCGTCCAGGGCCATAAATCCCGCCAAATCGCACGATTTTATGCGAGATATCACTTTGCTTGAGCTGATCTTCAGCTAACAATAACGTCTTTCCAGCAAAGGTTTGCGGCAAAGTGGGTGAATCCTCGTCAACCCATTCTCCCTGATTTTGACCATAAACCGCCGTACTAGAGACAAAAATGCATTGCGTGTTGCGATCAAGTAGCGCCAGAATATTTTGAAGACCTTTGACATACACATCGTGATAAGCCATTTCTATATGAGAGGAAGGCGCCACCAAATAAAAAGCGATATCTATTTTAGGCAATACTTTAAGCTGTAATTGCGTGACATCTGCCAGGATATTTTCAACGCCGGGTAAGTTGACAGCTTGGCGCTGCATGGCAAAAACCCGATGTCCGTTTTTGACGTAATCTTGCGCTAAGGCTTGACCCACATACCCGCAACCAATAATTAATATGTTAGCCATGTTTCCTTCTAAAGGGTTCTATTAAACAATTTGAGTAAAAAGCCAAAAAAACGTATCCTTTTGCCTAGACTCCCAGCCAACCCAGAGGTTCTATGCACTTGCCCGACCTGGAAAATATCATCAAATCCGCTTTTGAACAAAGAGATAAGCTTACTCCTCAAACAGCGTCACAGGAACTTAAATCCACTGTCAAGAGTGTTTTGGCACACCTAGAATCCGGTGAATTGAGAGCGGCACATAACGACCAAGGTGAATGGCAAGTCAACACTTGGGTAAAACAGGCCATTTTGCTCCATTTTCGTTTAACTGAAAATCAAGTCATTGATGGTGGTTTTACGCAATTCTATGACAAAGTTTCTTTGCAATTTACCAATCATACCGCCAATGATTTTAAACAACATAGTATGCGGATTGTGCCACCGGCATGTGTACGTCAAGGAGCCTATATTGGACCCAATACTATTTTGATGCCATCTTATGTCAATATTGGTGCTTATGTCGGTGAAGGAACTTTGGTTGATACTTGGGCTACCGTCGGGTCTTGCGCGCAAATCGGCAAAAGAGTCCATATCTCTGGAGGTGTTGGCATTGGCGGTGTATTAGAGCCCTTACAAGCCAGTCCAACTATTATCGAAGATAATTGTTTTATTGGGGCACGCTCAGAAATTGTTGAAGGCGTGATTGTTGAAAAAGGCGCTGTGATCTCGATGGGCGTTTACATTGGTCAAAGTACGCGGATCTACGATCGCGAGAATGACACCGTGCTTTATGGTCGTGTACCTCAGGGGGCCGTAGTGGTACCAGGTACTATGCCAGCCAGTAATGGTAAATATGCGCTCTATTGCGCCGTCATTGTAAAACGTGTGGATGAAAAAACCCGCGCCAAAGTGGGCATTAACCATTTACTGCGTGAAGTCGCGCTGGAGAAAAATTAATGTCAGCAACGCTTGACCTTGCCAAAGCCTTACTTGAAAAACCCTCTATCACCCCCAAAGATGAGGGTTGCCAAATTATCCTTGCCGAACGTCTAAAAAAACTCGGATTTGAAATCACTGAATTTGTGTTCAATGATGTGAAAAACTTATGGGCCAAAAAAGGCCGTAATAAGCCTACATTTTGTTTTGCCGGTCATACCGATGTTGTGCCACCCGGCGATCTCAACGCCTGGCACAGCCCTCCTTTTACGCCAAGCATGCGAGATGGCTTTTTGTATGCACGAGGAGCCGCGGATATGAAAAGCAGTATTGCGGCCATGGTAACGGCTTGTGAACGTTTTTTGAGTGCACATCCTGATCACAATGGCAGCATTGCCTTTCTTATAACCAGCGATGAAGAAGGCCAAGCCATCGATGGCACGCAGGCCGTACTCAAGGAGCTACATGCTCGCCAAGAAATACCCGAATGGTGTCTCGTGGGAGAAGCTTCCAGCACCGATAAATTAGCCGATACGATCAAAGTCGGACGCCGTGGAACCATCACCGGCTATTTAAAAATCATTGGTAAACAGGGCCATGTGGCCTATCCGCAATTGGCTAAAAATCCGATCCATATGGCATTTAAGGTTTTGGATGAAATTGCCAATACGGTTTGGGATAAAGGTAGCCCCCCTTTTCCACCCACCACATTACAATTTGCTAATATCCATGCCGGAACTGGCGCTAACAATGTTATTCCAGGAATGTTGATCGCTGATTTTAATTTACGATTTTCGCCTTTATGTACGCCAGAATCGATTCAACAAACCGTTAAAAGCATCTTGGAAAAACATGATGTGGAATATGAAATCACATGGCGTTTATCTGGCAAGCCCTTTTACACATCACCTGAAAAAACATTAGTGCAAAAGGTCGCAGCCACCATTGAAAAAGAAATGGGTTATACCACGGAAGCTTCAACTGCCGGTGGTACGTCTGATGGTCGATTTTTCGCAGAATATGGCGCAGATGTGGTCGAACTTGGGCCTAATAATGCGACAATTCATCAAATCAATGAGCGGATTAATATTGAAGAATTAGATCGATTGTCAGATTTATATGAGAAGATTTTGGTGGCGCTGTTGGGGAAATGATCTGTCATCCTCGGGCGAGCGAAGCGAAGACCCGGGGATCCATAGCATCTCAAAGAATGCACCTTTTATATGACTAGAAAACATTTGAAGAAAATCAACTACTTTGAGTTTTTCTTAAATTAGAGATTTGCGCTATTTTCAAAATGCTATGGATCCCCGGGTCTCGCTTCCGCCTACGCTAAAAGCTTCGGCCCAGATAGCTCGCCCGAGGATGACAGATCACCTGGATGACCTAAGTTCAAACCTTCGCCTTCTCCGCCACATTATCCCGCAAATAAACCGGCAATACGTCTTTCGCAATTTGTCCCTTTTCTCCACGCACTATTTTTGCATTAGCCAACTTGGCAATATCTTGTGCATGGGGAAAACGATTCGCTAAAAGTTCTACTGGTAATGCGCTCGTTCTGAGCTTTTCGGCATACACATCAGCGCCAGACCCAATCATCACGCAAGGCGCACTTAAAGCAGCAATCTCTTCACTCATCCTTAACGGTGCACAAACCATTTCTGGAATAACGCCAGTCAATTGCTGATCTTGTACTTGATAAGCGCTGGCATAAATTTCCTGCATTCTGGCATCAATCGCAGCAATGATGGTATAGGCTTTTGCGGGATCACACGCTGCCATTGCTTGATAAGCTAATGCTTCTAAAGTCGATATCGCGTAAATAGGGATATTGAGCGCAAACCCTAAGCCTTGCGCACAGCTTACTGCGACGCGCACGCCCGTAAAGCTGCCAGGCCCTTGCCCCACACTAATGGCATTAACTTCTCGAATATCTCTTTGCGCTTCATTCAATAAAGATTGGATCATCGGCAATAAAAGCCGTGTATGTTCTCTTGCCGTGATCTCATGACGATACGCTATTTTTTCGTCATACAGTAAGGCGGCCGAACAAGCTTCGGTGGCAGTTTCTATGGCTAAAATAATCGGCTTTTTCATGAGCGCATCTTAACAGCCGAAAGGGGTCAAGTATACCCGCGACCCTAGTTTCACATCCGAGTAAAAACGAAATTTAAAAACTAGGGTCGCGGGTATACTTGACCCCTTCAGAGACCCCTTCAGACGCTTTCTTTATCCGTTTATCCGCTTTTAGTGTCGCCTAAGGTCTAAATAGGGTATTTTTCATGGGTTATTTTATTAACTTAATTATATGGTTAATCATGCTATACCAAGGCCCGACTGCTGCTGAACTTGAGAATCAACAATATTTGCCCCACATTCGCCACTATGCGAGTGGGCAATATTTAGCGCATTTAGCCTATTTTCTTGCCGATAAACAGCGTTGCAAAAAATTGCCTGCTGAAATTAAAGTGTTAAATGAAGAAGGCAGATTAGATCAGTATTCAGTTAAAACCTTCCCCTTAAACCCGGGCCTGTATGCCTACCTTTTGCTGCCCAATAACAAATCCAACTCGGATGTGAAAGTGATTTTTCGGGGGACGGATTTTGATGAACCCGAAAGCGCAGCGAAAAATTTTGAATTTATGGGACCTTGCGTCGCCAGCTTTAATCAAGAAAAGAAAAAAATATTTTCCGTTCTCAAAGAAGCCGTAACGAGTCATTACGAAGGTTACCCTCCTACAGTTACCTTGCAGGTGTGCGGGCATAGTCAAGGCGCAGCTTTATCTCAGCTTTTTACCGCGGAATTTTTACAACAACGATTTTCCAACCATGATTTTGATTGCATCAGTGAAATTCATATGACTGCGCTCAATTCGCCTGGTGTGCCGAATTATATTGCCAAACGCGCCAACGCCTTCGCCACAGCGCTTTTTGTCGCCCAAAAAGGCCTCAAAATTGTCGCAAATTACGGTATGGTCGGTGGCGATCCCGTACAAACGTTAGGGATGAATACCATTTTAGCAAATCTGCCTTGCTATATTGCCCTGGTGAATTTATTAAAAATGGATATTGGTTTAGAAGGAAGTTGGTTAAAAGATATTGATTTAAAGGATGGCTTGGATCTCTTAGAAGCTTGGTCATTATTAAAAAATGCCGCTGCTTCTTTCATGGGTGCTCACCCCACTTTGAATTTTTATACTTCCATTGACAATGAAGGCCGCATTCGTGTTCCTTCCAAATATCAATTTTGGAGCAATAAAAATAAAAAAGATATTGCAGAAATGCAAGGTGAACTTTTTAATAAAGCACGCATCACACAGTATCTTGGCATTCCAATACAAATGGCTATTTATTGTGTTTATAAATTAAAAAGTTTTGAAAATTGGCTGACCGGCGATACCTATCTAAAGCGCTTCTGTAATCGCATGTATTCAGGGATCAGTGGCTATTTTTCATCAAGAGCAGGCAAAGTTAAATATGCTTTAAATCCAAATGGGATCTTGTCGCAAGCGCAAGCGGTTGTCTCTGATCCCTACGCTAACTTACAATACTATCTCCCGTTATTTGGCCGCAAAAAAATCAATGTCCATAAGTCCATTGGAACACCAGTGCAAGTTCCCTATGTCAGTAAAAACATGGTCTGCATGCCACCGATGCATTAAGCATTGGCTGAATTTGACCAAATTTCGTCCCATTCTAAACCGTTTTCTTGTGACCACACTAAAGTACTAATGGCTTTAAATTTCGATAAAGACATTAAACCGCGTTGGCGATGCAATGAAGAGCGATGTTCAATCGCCGCGTTGACGTCTTCTTTAGATGACGCATAAATGGCAAATGGCTGATAATCTTCAGCATACAGAACTAACACGACAATGTCCCAAGCTGCATCCAAATTCAATTGACCAATGCGATATCCTTTACGGCCTTCATCAAAAATCACGCGTGATTTCACTTGAATGAATTTGTTAGCATAGGGCCCCTGCGTTGCGATAAAATCAATTCCTTTTTGCGCCTTAGAGGGCAAATCGAGCAGAAGTAATTTGCGGGCATCATAGCGACCGAGCTCAGCACTGACAGGTAGTGTTTGTCCGGTATTAGCACGATATTGCGTAGCGATGCGACGTGTCTCTGACATTAACTTGTCTACTGCAAATGTATCCATCTCATCCCCACCTTCCAAATGCTTTTTGATTTTAGGCGAGAATCGGTTTTATCACCACTTAAAAAAAAGCCGCACAGTCCGGTGCGGCTTTTCTTAAGTAAATTAGCTAAGTATTACGCAGCTCTGCGCATATTAGCACGTGAAACACGACGTCTTCTGACGGCAGTGGTGTTGCGTCCTTGTATTTTACGTTTATGTAGTCCTGTTTTACGTTTGTGAAGTCCGATTTTACGTGCACGATTCACTCTCTTTCTTTGAGTGAAAAATCCTTTTCCAGTAGATTTTTTATTGGCACGGCTTAACAATTTGCGCATTTTCTTCATGGCAACGGCATGTTCACGACGCAATTTTCTGATTTCTTGACTATGTTTTTTAGTCAATTGCGTGCGGGCTTTTGCTGCTAATTTGGTTTTGCTCGCAATTTTTAGATTATTAGCACGGCGCATTTTATCAAGGGTCACTTTATTTTTTCTGGTTAAAGCGCCCACTTTCATGGTAGCTCTTCTTTCAGCAAGTTTTGCTTGACGTAATTTTCTGGTTAATTTTCTTTGTGCTAAAGCATTACCAGAACCAATTATTTTACGGTTACTACGGTTGGCGCGGGTTTTACGACGTTTGGTCGTGCCCACAGTTGTTTTGCGTTTTCTTCTCATGACTTATATCTCCTAAAACTTCACCTAAAAAGGCGTACATAAAAAACATAGCACAGCGAATTGTCAGTTTCATGACTTTTTTAGGTATAAATGCAAGAATTTACGCAAAACAACCATAAGTTATTGTATTTATTAATTAAATTTTGACAAAAATGGCGCCAAAACCATTTAAATTAAGGCATATTTGATAAAAATTTGGAATTTTATTTCCCCAAAACGAACTAAGGTTGGGCTTTAAAATGACGTAAAAACAAACTGAATGAATTTGTAGGATAGGAGAACTTATTCTTTATTTAATGGCCTTTAGTCTCGACTTGTTGACGCAACAAGGTGAGATCTAATTTTTTTGCTTCGGTGACTAAAGCATCTAAGCTGGTCTGTGATTGCATCCCCGCTTCAGCAAAAACAGCAAACTCGCGGCGAAAAATCATCAGAAAAGGAATAGAGAGAATATTGAAGTCACTGGCTAATGCAACTTCTTCATCGATATCCACTTTAGCAAATACGACATCCAAATGGCGTAAACTGACTTGTTCAAAAATAGGTGAAAACGCTAAGCAAGGTCCACACCATTTTGCCCAGAAATCAACGACAACCAGATCATTTTTTTGAATAGTTTCATCAAAATTTTGCGAAGATAAGGTAATAACTGCCATTTGATTGCCTTAAATCTGTAAACATACTCAGGAAAGTATTCCAAAAATCTTTTCACATACGATTAAAGGAGGCTCAGAAGCATCGATTTTAACGTACTGTGGGGCATTATTGGGATCGATCACAGCCAGTCTCATATAATAACTGGATACCGGTTGCGTCTGGGTATGATAAATCGACAAACGTCGTCGAACGGTATCTTCTTTATCATCTTCTCTTTGAATGAGCAGATCCCCCGTGACATCATCATGATTAGCCCGGGTTGGCGGCTGATGCTCTATATGATAGACGCGTCCGGAAGTAGGATGAATTCTGCGACCACTTAATCTTGCCACAATTTGATCGTCCGGTACGTCTAGTTCAATAACTTTATCTATTCGAATACCAGAACGGGTAAGCGTTTCGGCTTGTTTCACATTGCGAGGAAATCCATCCAATAAAAAGCCTTTGGCACAATCGGGTTGCCTAATCCTATCTTTGACCAAATTAATGATCACATCATCGGAAACCAGATTGCCGGCATTCATGGTGGCTTTAATTTGCTCGCCTAAAGGCGTATTCGCCGTGACACTTTGTCGTAACATATCTCCTGTAGAGATTTGAGGGATTTCAAAACGCTCCATAATATATTGAGCCTGTGTCCCTTTGCCGGAGCCAGGAGCCCCTAGAAGTATCAACCGCATTTACCTTATCTCCACCTAGGATTGTTTTCCCTGTAAAGTATAACCACAGTTGAAGTCTGGGCCAACGCTATTTATTAAATTTGTTTATTTTCTAACTTTTGGTAGGCTCTATACCTAATGTCCGAGGTTTATGCACAGGTGCTCATGGAAACTTTGGACAGGTGAGGATGTTCATCAAAAACGCGTTGTAACGTTGCATCGATAATTTGGTGAGATAATCCTAAACGGTGTAAGCGCGCTTCATTTAACGGCGCATTTTCCCCGTCTCCGAGCTCAATGGTTTTGAGCAATTGATCAACAACCACAACCAAATCAACATAAGGCGCGTGTTCGCCGTCATAATGACTATGGTGAAATTTGGCAACAGCGAGCACTTCTGGTGGCATGTGCCAATAATTCATTAACCAGGCACCTAATATAGCATGACCATTTTCAAAAGCCTGTTGTGCATGTCCCATGCCGATGATTCTTTTTTCTAATTTCGTAATTGGTTCTTTGGGGTTAAGACCCATTAATTTATTCATTAACCGGTATTCTGGCGCAAACCAATGTCCCATTAACAATAACCCAAAATTATGGACTAACCCACATAAGTTCGCCACGCAAGGCACTATACCCAATGCAGGTTTACATTCTTTGGCTAAATATTTCGATAATAATGCGCAACTTTGCGCATAAAGCCAAAATGCATTTAAACCTAATGGTCCAACTTTAGGTAATTGAAATTGTTGTTCAATGCTATAACGCATGGCGTAAACCAGAAACGTGTCATAATCTAATCCCATCTCAAATGCCATTTGTAAATTGCCCGCTTTGAGATATTGACTCTGACTTTGAATAAATCCTGATATGGATTGCGTTAAAGATTTATCTTCATTTAAAACTTCGAATATCTTATCTACAGCAGGCGTTTGCCATTTTCCCAGGGAAATTAAATTCATCAACATTTCAGGTAATTTAGGTAATTGATAATGTGAATGTGATGCTTGCACTAAAGGATCAATAAACGGAATTGAAAAAGGGGCTAATTGCTCATCGGCTTCATTTTGCTTGAGTAAGGAAAAATTTTTAACGCTATTATTAACAAAAGCAATCGGTCCCCACATTTGGTTGGCGGTTAAAAATCTTAAATCATCTTTAGCAATTTTAACTAAAGCGGTATGGGTGCCTGAGGAGAAATAAATATCTTTTGCCTGATGAAAAGAACTATCAACCACCATATTGACTCCATAAGGTTCAGCCAATATCGGGTGAGCACCTGGCTCGCAATCAATAAATAATTTATCTAATACAAGACGTGAAGTTACTTTAAATTCACGACGGGTTAATTTATTCAAGGCCGGTAAATTTAATTGGGCATTCATTGGAATGATGGCAATCAAGACGCCTTTTTCATCCGCTACGCCCATGACCTTGGCACAAAACTGGGGATTTAAATCTAATTGCGCGATAGGATCTTTTAAGTGATCAGCTCGAGCATGGTATAACACCCGATAACCCACTTTGTGGCTTTCCATGAACTGTTTTAATCGCGCGGCTACGCTCATTGCTTAAACCATTCATCCTTTAACATTTTAAGCAGTTATATTTTAAGCATAGCAAATCTTCACGTTGCAAGACTTGCTTAGGAAACTAACCTGTATTCTGCATTCCTGCAGCAATCCCTGAAATACTCACCATTAATGCATCACTATCTTGCTCTTCTTTGGGTCGGTTCTGTGAACGCACCCTCGACAACAATTCTGCTTGCAGTACATGCAAGGGAAACAAGTAAGGCGTACGCAGCATAATGGTTCTGTGCAAAATGGGATTGTTATCCATTAATTCAGAGACTCCTAATGCATCCTTCACCATTTCTTTGGTTTGCGCAAGTTTTTGTCGTAGCAAAGTCCCCAGTGGATAGAGATCTTTACTGACCAACTTTTTTTCATATAACGCTGAAATCGCCGGATCTGCCTTTGAAAGTACCATTTCTATCATACTGAGTAGAGAGTTAAAAAATGGCCAGCCAGCAACCATTTCTGAAATGACTTCCGAATTTGGCTGTTCGAAGCCAGCTTTGAAGGCATCACCCACCCCTAACCATGCTGGCAACAATAAACGATTTTGCGTCCAAGCAAATACCCAGGGAATGGCGCGCAGACTCGTTAACTCTTGGCTTTGATTGCGTCTTGAAGGTCTTGAACCAATGGCCAAGGAACCAATTTCAGCTTGGGGTGTCACTTGATTAAAATAGGCAATAAAATCTTCATTGTATTTAACTACCTTAGAGAAAGCAGCAAAAGACGTATCTGCTAAAAACTGCATCATTTCTCGCCAATGGGCTTTTGGTTCAGGGGGTGGCAGTAATGTCGCTTGCAACGTTGCCGTGGCATAGAGATCTAATGTACGCAGTGCTCTTTCTGGTAAACCATATTTATTGCGGATCACTTCTCCTTGTTCGGTTACCCGCAAACTCCCAAGGACAGAACCTGGTGGTTGAGAAAGAATGGCTAAATGCGCTGGCGCCCCTCCCCTACCTACGGTACCACCTCTACCATGAAACAACGTTAAGCGTACTTGGTATTTTTTTGCAACCGTGACTAGCTCTTCTTGCGCCAAATATTGCGCCCAACCGGCGGCCATGATTCCAGCATCTTTGCCAGAATCAGAATAGCCAATCATAATTTCCTGTTTACCTTGAATATGCCGCAAATACCATTCACTTTGGAGTAACTGTTCAAAACTGTTTGCAGCTTGTTTGAGATCAGCTAAGGTTTCGAATAAAGGCACTACCCGTAAGGTTTGCTTAACGCCAGCCTCACGCTGCAATAAGCACACGGCCAACACATCACTGGGCTGACTTGCCATAGAAATAACATAGGCGCCCATGGATGCCGGCAGTTGCTGCGCTATCATTTGGAAGGTCTGCCACACTTCCTGCAACTCTTCAGACAGATCCATCTCAGAGGGTAATAAGGATTTGTCACTTTTTAAGATGGCATCTAGAAATATAAATCGGGTTGTTTCATCCCATGCTAAATAGGAACCCAACCCTGCCTTTTGGGTGAAAACGTCTAATAATTGTGCATGTTTTTTGGCTTCTTGACGGATATCCAGTTTGGTTAAACTAATGCCAAAGACGGCAACACGGCGGATTAAATCGGTGAGTTCACCTTCGGCAATACAACTGGCCTTACATTCCACCAGCGAGCGATAACACAATAATAATGGCTCTAAGATTTGATTTTCATGTTCAATAATAGAACGGTGTGACGGCGCCTTAGCGCGCAAGATCTCCTCGATATGACGGCGTGTCGCGACTAATTGTTTTTTAAGCGGTTTCAAGGCCGCTCGGTAAGGCTCATTAACATCCCCGACAATTTGACGCATTTCAGCATTGCAAGGATGCATCGACAATTGCGCACTTAATTGATGCACTTCACGCCAATATAAATCCGCGGCCATCCAACGGGCTAATAAACAAACTTTATTTGTCATGATAGCGGTGACATTGGGATTACCATCTCTATCTCCGCCCATCCATGAACTGAATTTTATGGGCGTCGCATTCAGCGGCAAATTTCTTCCCGTAGCGTTTTTTAATTCTTGATCAAGCTTGCGCATGAATTGCGGGAGCACTGACCATAAACTGGTTTCAATCACGGCAAAACCCCACTTGGCTTCATCAATCGGCGTGGGTTTGCGACGTCTGATTTCATCGGTTTGCCAAATCGCGGTAATTTCTTTATAAAGCGATGTTCGAAGGTCTTCTATTTCTGCACTCGGCAAGGATTCATCACATTTGGCTAAAATGCGGGCAATCTTATCAAACTTCTGCATCAAAGTTCGCCTCATGACTTCAGTTGGGTGTGCAGTTAAGACAAGATCAATCTGTAAATCCAAAACCGTTTGATATAAAACGTCAGGTGCAATTTTTTGTTCACGAAAGGCAATAAAGGCGGCTTCAAGTGATCCCGGTTGTGGCGAAGATTGATGATGGCGTTTATGCCACTTTGTTCGTCTGATGCGATGAACATTTTCAGCAATATTCGCTAAATTTAAAAAATGGCTGAAAGATCGCACGACAGCAAGCATTTCTTGCGGTTCTAATGATTCAAGAATTTCATTTAAAGCCTCAGCTGCTTTCAAATCATCACTTTTGGCAGCGATGGATAGACGCCGGATTTGTTCAACTTTTTGATATAACAAAAGACCTTCTTGTACTTCTAAGGTCTTCCCCAACATTTCACCCAGTAATCGCACGTTGCTGCGTAAAGGCGCATGTGGATCGTCTGCTTTCATTTATTCCCTCTTAGTTGACAATTCCATTATCTTCAGCATCAACCCTTAACTGGAAACTCCTCAAGTGGGGTGTTATATTGAAAATGTAACCTCTATCAAAACAAACATGCAAGGATACTTTTTTATGAGGAAGGATTCACGCTCCCTCAATGTAAACGATTCACACATGGCTCGCGAATCATGGAAGGTATTCCAAGTGATGGCCGAGTTTGTGGAAGGTTATGAACGTCTTGTTCATATTCCGCCTTCCGTGAGTCTTTTCGGTTCTGCCAGATTAAAACCAGGTCATAAGTGGTACACACTGGCTCAAGAAACAGGTAAAGCATTATCTGAAGCTGGCTTCACAGTTGTAACCGGTGGTGGCCCTGGCATCATGGAAGCTGCGAACAAAGGTGCCAAAGAAGGTCCTTCATTAAGTGTGGGATTAAATATCGTCCTCCCGCACGAAGAAGTGGCTAACGATTATCAAGATATCTCGTTACGTTTCCGACACTTCTTTACCCGTAAAGTGATGTTCGTAAAATATGCTTCCGCTTATGTAGTCATGCCAGGCGGCTTTGGCACATTAGACGAATTAGCAGAAATTTTGGCGCTGGTGCAAACCGGTAAAACTCGACGCATTCCAATCATCCTCATGGTTGAATCTTTCTGGAAAGATTTGCTCGTTTGGTTTAAATCGCAAATGGTTGCCAACGGAACGGTGCATGAAGAAGATTTAGGTCTTTATAAAATCGCCGATACGCCGGAGCAGATTGTTGAGCAATTGCAGGAATTCTATAAAGATAGAAGTCCTGTGCCCTCGTTGAAAGAACGCGAGTTGATGTCGGATCTGTGATCTTTTGAGGGGCCGACACAGGAACTGGCCCCTACTCAGAAGTTCTCTTGTAGGGGCCGGTCCCCGTGCCGGCCCATATCAATTATTTCTCCCCCATCTTCACTTCATCCCAAAACCGATCCAATTCTTCCAATGTGTAATCATCCCACGGTTTACCCGAGGCAATCACTTTATCTTCCACTTGATTAAATCTGCGCTCAAATTTTGTATTGGCTTTGCGAACAATCGTTTCGGCATCTGATTTTAAATGTCTGGCCAAATTGGCACAGACAAATAAAATATCGCCTAACTCCTCTAACGATTCTGGGATATTGCCTGCTTTCACATCATGCGCAAACTCATCAATTTCTTCACGCACTTTCGCTATCACAAAATCAATATGTGGCCAGTCAAAGCCCACTTGTGCGGCCCTGTCTTGTAATTTTTGCGCTCGTGTTAATGCTGGTAGATTAATCGGCACATTGGCTAAGACATGATTGTTGGCTTTTAATTTCTCTTGACGTTCTTGCGCTTTATAAGATTTCCATAAATCTTGTTGCTCACCACTGGAGGTGACTTTGCTATCTGAAAAAACATGGGGATGACGTCTTACCAATTTATCTTTCAGCGCAGCGCTAATGGTCGCAAAATCAAACCACCCTTTTTCTTTGCCAAGCTGACAATAAAAAACAATTTGAAATAACAAATCGCCTAATTCTTGTGCAATATCCGTCGGTGTGCCATTTTCAATGGCATCTTGGACTTCATAGGCTTCTTCTATGGTATGTGGCACGATAGTGGCAAAGGTTTGCTCCAAATCCCAAGGACAGCCTTGCTTGGGATCGCGTAATTTAGCCATTAAATCGAGCAAATCTTCCATTGTGGTTGGTTTTGACATGTTTATTTTCTCAAATAATGGGGTCAAGTATACCGGTAATGCAAGTTTTTCATCCTCGTCATTCCCGCGAAAGCGGGAATCCAGATTTTCAATTCCTGGATCCCGGATATTTTGCTAATGCAAAATTCCGGGATGACGCTTAACAAACTCAGGCCACGGGTACATTTAGGTTCTTTATTTCTTAAAATCCGATTGTGAGCGAGAAGCTTCCAGAATATTTGGCAACTGCAAGATTTTATTTAAAATATTCATTAGTCCATTTAAGTCAGGAATTTCCAGCGTTAACACTAAATGCGCAATATTGTCATCTTTATTGGTAAAAGTATTCACTGCAATCACGTTAATTCTTTCATTACTTAAAATAGAGGTAATATCGCGCAACAAGCCTTGTCTGTCATACGCTTTAATACTCACATCAACCGGGTAAACATTTTTACCGGATTCACCCCACTGTACTTGTATCAACCGATTTTCATCTTCAGGCTTTGTGAGGACATTAATACAATCTTGACGATGGATCGTCACACCGCGCCCTAAGGTAATATAACCAATAATCCTATCGCCGGGTAATGGCTTACAGCAGCGACCAAAATGACACAATAAATTACCGACACCTTGAATGGTGATCTCGGAATGCGAAGACGACGATTTTGCCAATTGCGGCGTAATCGTTTCCATTTCGTTCTCGGCAGCATCGCTCTTATGTAGGGCATTGATCACTTGACTGATACGTAAATCGCCGCCACCAATTGCAACATACAAATCTTCCAAGGATTTGACGCCTAATTTAGGCAACACTTTTCCTAAACCGGATAACTCAAGACCAACCCGTTTAAACTCTTTTTCCAACATCTCGCGGCCTTGAATGATATTTTGATCGCGCGCTTGACGTTTAAACCAGTTATGCACTTTGGCGCGACCACGTGCACTTTTTAAATAGCCCAAATTAGGATTGAGCCAATCACGACTTGGGTTACCTTCTTTTATCGATAAGATCTCAACTTGCTCACCGGATGTTAATTGATAATTTAATGGCACAATAGAACCATTTACCTTAGCACCGCGGCAACAGTGTCCTAAGTCGGTGTGGATATGGTAGGCAAAATCGAGCGGAGTTGATCCGGAGGGTAAATCAACCACATCTCCTTGCGGCGTAAAAATATAGACCCTATCTTCCAGCACTTCTTGCAATAAGACTTCATTAAATTCACTGTCTTTGGCTTGCTCACTCCAATCTAATATTTGACGCAAGCTATTCAAGCGTTTTTGATAATTCGGATCTAACTTGCCACCTTCTTTGTAAAGCCAGTGCGCAGCAACACCAAGCTCTGCTTCTTGATGCATTTGAAAGGTACGAATTTGAATTTCAATCGTACGGCCTTCTGGACCAATCACGGCAGTATGCAAAGAACGATAACCATTTTCTTTTGGCGTGGTTATGTAATCATCAAATTCTTTGGGAATATGTTGCCAAAGCGAATGCACTATCCCTAAAGCGGCATAACAATCACGCACTTCGGGCACTAAAATTCGTATCGCACGCACATCATAAATATCCGAAAAATCCAGATTTTTACGGATCATTTTGCGCCAGATACTATAAATGTGTTTCACGCGGCCTGAAATATCTGCTTCGATTTCCTCTTCACCCAAGGACGTTTTTAATTGCTCAATCACGTTCTTGATATAGATTTCTCTATCCAGACGTTTTTCATCTAATAACTTCGCAATATTTTTGTAAGCATCGGGTTCTAAATAGCGAAAAGCAAAATCTTCCAGTTCCCATTTAATTTGCCCTATCCCTAAGCGATTGGCTAAGGGCGCATAAATATCTCTGGTTTCTAATGCAAATTGGGTCCGCACATCTTTATCTAAGACCGCAGCCGCTCTTAAGGAAGTAATTCTTTCAGCCAGTTTAATTAAAACGACACGAACATCTTCCACCACAGCCAATAACATACGTCGCAAATTATCATGCTGAGCACTTGAGCTGCTGCCTTTGGCTTGAGAAGTACGGGTGGTTATTTGAGCAATTCCTGAGACTAACGTTGCGACTTCCGTGCCCAACGTGGATTGAATTAACTCAGTCGAAAGCTCGCCATAGTGCGCAGGAAAATACACCACCGCAGCGAGTAATGTTTCGACATCTGGTTCTAAAGTCAGCAACGTTTCGGCAGTTAAAAGCCCTTGCCGGAGACAGGATTCATTTACGCTGGTTAAATGATGACCGCCATGTTCTAAATTCAACATGGCTGCTTGTTGGAGCAATGCTTTTTCTTTATCGGTGCGATTTACACTGATCCTTTGCGCCCATTGCGCTATATCAATGCTACCATCTGCGCTTTTTGGAAGATCATCTCTGATTTTAACCATTGCCAATCCCTATTGGTCACGCTGAAATAACCCCATGGTTTCAACGTGAGCAGTATGTGGAAACATATCCATTATTCCCACTTTACTTAATTGAAACCCGTGTTGATGAACAAGTATAGCTGCATCTCTTGCAAATGTTGTTGGATTGCAAGAAACATATAAAATCGATTTCACTTTAAAAAATGAAAGCTGTTTAACGACTTCTTCCGCCCCTGATCGCGGCGGATCGATTAAAATTTTATCATAAGCTGTTTTTGACCATGCTTGGGTTGTAAAATCCTTCGTTAAGTCAAATGCATGAAATTCAGTATTATCCAAATGATTCAAAACCGCATTTGCGCCGGCGCGATTGGCCATTTCTTTAGTACCCTCGACGCCAACGACTTTGGCGGCAAGTTGGGCTAACGGCAAACTAAAATTACCCAAGCCACAGAAGAGATCTAACACCACATCGGTTTTTTGCACTTGTAATAACGCCAACGCCTGATTAATCATTTTCTGATTTATTTCCTGATTCACCTGGGTAAAATCTAAAGGGTGAAATTGAAATTGCAGATTTTGATCTTTCAGCACATATTTTAATAAGATATCGCTGTCTTTAGGCCAAACTTTATGAACCGATTCATGGCCTTTGGGTTGAAGATAAAGCGAAAACTGATGCTTTGCGCAAAATTCCGTTAAGATTTGGCAATCACTTTCCGTTAAAGGATCAAGATGACGAAACACTAAAGCCACTTCATCTGCTGTAGTCGCCACTTCAATTTGTGCAATGGCTTTACGACCTTCTAAACGGCTTACCATTTGCCGCAAGTCTTGAATATGGTGCCCTACTCTCGGATCTAAAACTTGGCAATCGTCGATGAGCGCAATCTTATTGCAATTCTGTTCGCGAAAGCCAACAGCGAGCGTATCCTTTTTCTCAATATAACGAACACCTAAACGCGCTTTTTGCCGATATCCTAAGTTAGCACCGGTGAGTGGCGCTAACCATTCAAGCGGGGTCACTTTGGCTTGGTGTTGCAATAAATCTCTTACAATCGCTTGCTTATGTTCAACTTGATGTGAGGAGGATAAATGCTGTATTTGGCAACCACCGCATAAACCAAAAGCCGAACAAGGGGGCCGGACGCGCTCTGGCGCTTTAGTTAATACTTCTAAGGTATTGGCGTCATTGTAACGGCTGAAGCTCCGAAAGACTTTGGCGGTCACTTTTTCGCTTGGCAGTGCACCAAAAATAAAGTTTACTTTATCATCGACGCGCGCAATCCCGCGCCCATCATGGGTTAAACCGGTGATATCCGCTTCAAAGGGTAAAACGGAGTGTATTTTTCTACGTCGGGACATCGTTACTGCTTCTATCTCACAAAGGTTGGCCTATTTTAGCATCGATACTTTCCCAAGCCTTCAGAAATTCGACGTGATGCGCTTCTAAGCTCGTGTTTAAGGTATCTTTTGTTAGCTTTATTTCTAAATTGTATTGCTCTGGGGTCAATATTCCCCGCATGAGTTGAAACCGTAAATAAATAAGATATGTATTTAAGACATCGGTTTCGCAGTAATGGCGGATTTTATCGATATCCCCTTGGAAGTAATATTTGGCAACTTCACTGCCCGCCATACCCATTTTACCGGGCAAGCCCAACATCTGGGCGATTTCATCTAATCGGGCAAAAGCTTTGGGCTGATAAGCCGCTAAAACATCCATCAAATCCAAATGTCGTAAATGATATCTATTAAGATAGTTATTGTACTTAAATGAGTTGTCCTGATCGCCCATATCCCAATAAATTGGCGCCTGTATCCCATGATAAAGCGCACGATAATGAAGAACCGGTAGATCAAAACCAGAACCATTCCAGGACACCAATGTCGGTAAGTATTTTTCAATCCCGGCAAAAAAGCGCGCAATGATTTCCGCTTCTTGAGCTTGTGGATCACCGAGGGACCAAACTTTGAGCTGATCGCGATGACGAAATACCGCGGAAATCGCCACGATTTTTTGTAGATGATGTTTAACGAAAGCTTGACCGCTTGACTCTTTACATTGACTTAACATCGCAGCCATCACTTCGCTGTCAGATAAGTTCTGACCATCATATAAACGCCTACCAACTTCAACATCTGGCACGGTTTCAATATCAAATACAAATACGTTCATTCCAACTCCTAAATGGGAGAAGATTCAATACAGCATTTAAGTAAATGTTAGTTTGTAAACCAAAGATAAAAAAACACTTTAGATACATAGTTAGATTGCTATTTGCAGGCATTTCTAATTGGTGGTATGGTGCTGTTCGATTAGAAAAATGTAAAGGTATTTCTATGCTTGATGCCGAAAGCAAGCAACATCGCAGCCTCTGGAGCTCACGTTTTGCCTTTATTATGGTCACAGCCGGCGCGGCTGTCGGCTTAGGCAATATCTGGAAATTTCCATATATGGCCGGCATTAACGGTGGCGGTGTATTCGTTTTAGCCTATCTCTTTTTTATTCTCATCATTGGTATTCCAGCCATGATTGCTGAACTCTTAATCGGACGCAGAGGTCGGCTTAATCCCGTTAATACTTTATTCAAACTCGCCGTTCAAGCTAATGCAAGTTCGCGCTGGCAAGGTTTAGGCTGGCTTGGTGCAGTCACCTTATTATTAGTCTTAAGTTTTTACAGTGTGGTTGCCGGTTGGTCTATCGGTTATCTTTTTTATGCCTTAAAAGGCATGTTTGTGAACGCCACACCAGATTCTATTCTCAAAATTTGGGAAACATTTTTAGCCTCACCCAGTGAACTGATTGTGTGGCATACCGTCTTTATGATTTTAACCATGGGCGTGGTCGCCATGGGAGTTAATTCCGGTATTGAAAAAGCGTCCAAATGGATGATGCCGGCTTTATTTGTCATTCTCGTTCTGTTGGTCATCTATGCCGGTATTGAAGGTAACTTTCTCGAAGCCTTTCAATTTTTATTCTCATTTCGCCCTGAAGATCTCACTTCGCGCGCAGTGATTGACGCCATGGGACAGGCCTTTTTCTCCTTGGCAACTGGAGCTGGCGCGATCTTAATTTACGGTTCTTATCTTTCTAAAGAAACCAGTATTGTCCAAACGGTTTTAGTGATTTCAGTATTAGATGTACTGGTTGCTATCTTAGCCGGTTTGGCCATTTTCCCTATCGTTTTGTCTCATGGCTTAGCGCCAGAAGGTGGTCCTGGCTTAATGTTTCATGTCTTGCCTATTGCCTTTAGCCATATGCCAGGATCACAATTTATTGGCACCTGCTTCTTTATCTTACTTCTGTTTGCTGCATGGACTTCGTCTATTTCCATGGGCGAACCCTTAGTGGCTTTATTAAACGAACGTTGGAATATTTCTCGCGTCAAAAGTTCAGTTTACGTCGGAATTTTAGCTTGGATCATTGGCTTGGCTTCCGTTTTCTCCTTTAACATTTGGAAAGATGTCAAAGTCTTTGGCCGTTGGGGTATCTTCCAAGTCCTCACCGATTTGCCGATCAATATTTTGCTCCCTATCGGTGCGTTCTTATTCTGCATTTTTGCGGGATTTGTCATGAATGAAAAGGATGTGCGCGATGAGTTCGAATATGGCACGGATTCGCCATTCCTTTATTATGCTTGGCTGGTTTCGATAAAATACTTTGCTCCTATTGGTATTTTAATCGTCTTTATTGCTAACTTTTTATAAATAAGGATATTGCTATGACAAAAAAGTTAATCATGATGAGTTTATTATTGGCCTCATCCTTCACTGTTGTAGCAAAAGACGCAGTCAATACCACCATGCAGTTTGGTAATAGCGAAATCAAAAATTCAGAATTTCAAAATCTTCACCATTCCGGTAACTTAGAATTAGAGAAAGTAAATATCAGAGGATCGCTGATTGTTAATGGACATTTGGAAGCCAAAGATTCCAAGTTCAACGAAGTGACTATTAACGGCGACAGCGAATTCTCTAAAGTTTCCATTGATGGCCCTGTGAATGTGAATGGTCAAATAGAAGTCAGTGAGGGTAAATTTGCCGATGTTGTGCTGGTTAATGGACATTTAGAAGCAAAAAATTCTGCTTTTAAACAACCCATTACTGTTACCAGTACAAAAGTGGAATTTAAAAAATGCGAATTGCAGGATTTGCATATTCAAAAAAGTGGTAATGCCAAGCAAAAGCTTGAACTGAAAGAAACCCAAGTCAAAGGCAATATCATTTTTGATTCTAATGAAGGCGTAATCGAAATGGATGACAAGTCTAAGATCGGCGGTAAAGTGACTGGGGCGAAGGTCGAGAAGGATTAATCGACTGCCTATCTCGTTTTCGTCATCCTCGCACGAAGGCTGCCTACCAAAAGAAGTAAAAGTACAAATCCTTCGCAGCCGAAGATGCGGGGATCCATCTGAAGATTTTCCTTACACAGTGCTATTTAAAATGTCTTTGTTAGCAGGATTTTCAGATGGATCCCCGCTCGCAGGCCGAATAAGTTCATCATTTTATTTGATAAAAGCGTGCGGCCTTTGGCGGGGATGACGGAACTACCCCATCATAACATCTTTCTTCTGGGGCACTTCAAACGTCACATCCGGCCGCAAATGAATACTTTGTTTAGCATCATATTCTTCCCCTGCCAATGCAATTAATTGGCTGATCAAATCGGTATAGCAAATCCCTGAAGCTTCCCACATCTTGGGATACATGCTAATCGCTGTAAAACCGGGGATGGTATTTAATTCATTCACATAGACTTTGCCTTCATCGGAAATAAAAAAATCGACTCTGGCAAAGCCTTTACATTCAACTGCTTCAAAAGCCGCGATGGCCATTTTGCGCACTTCATCCGCTAAAGGTATGGGCAGTTGCGCTGGCACAATTAATTTTGCCCCATTAGCATCTAAATATTTGGCTTCATAAGAATAAAAATCATGCGTCGGTTTAATTTCACCAACACAAGAGGCTTGTGGATTAAGATTGCCTAAAACAGAACATTCGACTTCCCTGCCTGGAATAAATTTCTCAATTAACACTTTAAAGCTATAACGAAATCCGGTAACAATGGCTTCTTCAAATTGAGCTTTATTGCTAACCTTACTGATCCCAACAGAGGATCCCATGATGGCCGGTTTTATAAATAGAATTTTAGAATTGAGCTTTTCGCAAACCTGATTAAAATCTGGAATATCATCCTTGCTGGTTAAAGTCACCATCGGCGCAACCGGAATATTACTGTGCGCTAACATGCGCTTTAAAATATCTTTATCCATCCCAATTGCCGAAGCCAAAACACCACTACCAACATAAGGCAGTGCCATCAGCTCTAACATCCCTTGTAAAGTGCCATCTTCCCCCATTGGCCCATGGACTAATGGAAAGGCAATATCAATCGCGATTTCCTCGTGAGTTGCTGTCATTAAACAAGTTTTAGTGGGATGACGAATTAATGTGCAAAGCTTACCGAGCTGACAATCGTCGGTATATTCGGTCATTTCTTCAAACAATACTTGTTCACTCAGTAAATACCAAGCGCCAGAACGACTGATCACAACCGGTATCGGGACAAAATGCAGTCTATCGATTGCACTGATAATATTGCGTGCTGAAAGAATCGAGATTTCGTGTTCTGCAGACTTGCCGCCACATATGATCAGTACATTTTGCATCGTTATGGATACCTTCTGGCATTGATAGGATACCTTTCATGCTAACTTATTAAATCATAGGATGCCATGTCTGAATCTGGCTTCGTATAGGTTTGAAACCAGACTTATGGCTGTGGCAGTATTTAAAAGTGATGAGAGAAAAAGCTCAGATCTTAAATTTAAAGACCCGCTGGATATCTCGGTACCGGTGGAATTTCGTATTTATCATCAATCGCCGGCATATGCGTGTTTCTTTCATCTTCCTCGGTTTTATTCGTATCATCACCGACATAGTCCTTCGACTCTTTGTTCAACGTCGGACGAGGAGGTAATTTGACGTATTGAGGTTGCTGCAAGTAGGTGGGTTGTTCTCTTGAACGAAAATCATCATTCCATTTACAGCCTTGTGCGCTTAAAACTGAAAAGGTAGCTAACAAAATTAATAAATGCCTTTTCACTGCTAGCCTCCTGCCAAAGCTATTAAAAGAATACGATTAAGTACTATTAGTTTAGCATCCAACAATTTATTTGCCATGGGTTATTGCCAACCTCGGTTAGGGCAGGTATAAGACCTGTTGATAGACTGGAACGTGATCATTGTCTACTTATGCAGCAAATTCGTTTCAAAATAATTCATTTGTTCTGCTTCGGCTTATTGCTGTTATGGCACGGCGTCGCTTTAAGTTGTGCTTGTATCACCCTGGTTTCAAGTAATAGTCACTTTGGTATGGTACACCGAATTGAAGCTGCGCTGTATACACAGCCAGCACCAAAGCCAAAAATAATTCATGTGATTGCCGACACCATTAGAACTGATGCCTATTTTGAAAATCAACCTGGCACATGTCTCATTGTCACGATAGGTTCAGAAGCACTGGCTACCGTTTTAAAAACCAAAACCAAATTACCTATTTTAAGCGTGTTAACCCGAAAAAATACTTATCATCAGCTATTACGTGAACAACAAGCTTTACATAAGAATCCAACTATAACGGCAATTTATCTGGATCAACCGTTTGCAAGACAATTGCAATTAATGGAATGCTTACTGAATCCCAAAGATAAACGTCCTATTGGAATATTGCTTGGGCCCAATTCTTTAGACGATCAAGAAATGATCCAACAAGTGGCCAAAGATAAAAATCTGCCCATCACCACCATTTACGTCAATAAATTTGAAAATCCAGTGGCTGTATTAGATACCTTATTGGATGAAGCTAAAATTGTATTAGCTATTCCCGATAATCGCATTTATAACCCAAAAACATCTCGTGGGATTTTATTGACGGCTTTTCATAAGCGAGTACCATTGATCGGCTATTCACGCACTTACGTGAATAATGGGGCTTTGGCAGCCGTGTACTCCACTACCAAACAGTTAGCCCAGCAAACAGCTGAACAAATTCTCGTTATCATACATAGTAAAGATAAAAAAATGCCACCGCCGCAATATCCTGAAGAATTCGCGATTGCGGTGAATTATCAAGTGGCAAGATCGCTCGGTTTGGCCATTGACAGTGAAGCTGCCTTAAAACAAACCATGGACCATATGGAAAATAGTCACATATGATGAGGTTTATCCTGTGATCAAAGAATGGGGTATTAAAAGTAGAGTCTTATTTCTCACTTTGGTGCCAACGATAACCATTTCGTTGTTACTCAGTGCTTATTTTACGAGCACGCGGATCCAAGATCTGGAAAAAGCGTTACGCGATCGCGGTTATGCTATTGCGCTGCAATTGGCTCCGGCGAGTGAATATGGTGTTTTCTCTGGCAACACCCATACTTTGCAACGTTTAGCCAATGATGCCTTATCTGAACCTGAAGTCCGCTCGGTTTCTATATTTAATAAAGATGGTCGTTTACTTGCCCATGCGGGGCACGAACATCAAACACCGACCAATATTTTGTCGGTGAGCGATCAATCCCATGGGATTACCATGGCCGATACCGGTAACTCTTTATTGTTTACCGTTCCGGTTACCATTCGTGATGTCATTATCGAAGATTATGCTTATGCCGATTCGCCGTATGATCACACCGAAAATCATGACAATGTCTTGGGGTGGATCAGTATCGAATTGGGTCGCATGACGACTACCATTCGCCAATATCAAGTCCTGTTTGCTTGTAGTGTGATCGTATTAATTGGGTTAGGGATCAGCGGTATTTTCGCTTTTCGAATGGGACGTGACGTCACCCGGCCTATTTTACAGATGGCTTCTGCCGTCGAAAAAATTAAAAATGGTAACTTTGATACCCGGGTTTATACCAATGCGCGCAGTGAGTTGCGCCATCTTGAAGCTGGCATCAATACCATGGCCGCCTCGCTTAAAGCAGCCCATGAAGAAATGCAACAAAGTGTCGAACAGGCCACAGCGGATTTACGGCAAACATTAGAAACGATTGAGATCCAAAATATCGAACTTGAAATGGCCCGAAAAGAAGCAGAAACCGCTTCCAGGGTCAAATCCGAATTCTTGGCCAATATGAGCCATGAAATTCGAACGCCCTTGAACGGCGTCATCGGCTTTATCAATCTGTTGATGAAAACCAAACTCGATTTACGGCAAAATGATTATCTTTCAACCATTCAAAAATCCGCCATCAGTTTATTATCGATTATTAATGATATTTTAGATTTTTCGAAAATTGAGGCCGGAAAACTCGCGCTCGATCAAACGCCGATGGATTTACGCGAATGTGTGGAAGATGCACTAACGTTAATGGCCCCTGCTGCTCATGAAAAACGGTTAGAGCTGGTACCCATGATTTATTCTGACGTGCCAGATAAAATTGTGGGCGACCATCTACGTTTAAAACAAATTATTACAAATTTAGTTAATAACGCGATTAAGTTTACGGAAAGTGGCAGCGTTGTTGTGCGAATTATGTTGGAAAAAGATTTACTGGAACAAGTTGTTATTTGTGTCAGTATCACCGATTCTGGGATTGGTCTTTCTATTGATGAGCAAAAATCTCTTTTCCAAGCCTTTACCCAAGCAGATTCAACTACAACGCGACGCTTTGGGGGTACCGGTTTAGGTTTGGTTATCTCCAAACGCCTGGTCCAACAAATGGGTGGTGAAATTGGCGTTGAATCTGAAGCTGGAAAAGGATCGACCTTTTGGTTCACGTTTATAGCCAGCAAAGTGCAAGAAATTCCTAAGGCGAAATTTAATCCCATTTTGAAAAATCAACGCGTGCTGTTATTTGAATCCCACCCTACCACGCGTTTAAGCTTAAATCATTTACTCTCTTCTTGGGGAATTAATGTCACTGAAGTAGACGATCCTAAATACATTCAGGATGCCTTATTGCATGCCAAAGTAAATGAAAATCCTTTCAATATGATTATCATCGGGGTGAATCAACCCGATCCGGCCAGTCATTTTATCGAAGACTTAACTGTTCTCGCCTCCACCGAATACAATTGTCGGGTTGGCGTACTTGCCAATACAACCGATCAAACGATTTACGATGAGCTGCAAAATTCAGGAGCTGCAATCTGTCTTGCAAAACCCGTGAGACGTAAAAAGTTGCATGATGCTTTAGTGGATATTTTGCATCCGCATGGGGAAATTCGTCCCAAAAATAACAAAATTTCCTCAAATGTCGCCGAGTATGATGAGCCCAACGCCGAGAACAACAGTGTGGTTTCGGTCTTGGCGGTGGATGATAATCCGTCCAATCTCAAATTAGTCGCCGCCTTATTGGAAGATATGGGCATCATAGCCGATTGTGCCAATTTGGGTGTCGAAGCCTTGAAATTGATGGAACAAAAAACCTATGACATCATTTTAATGGATATTCAAATGCCGGGTATGGATGGCTTGCAAGTCACCAACCGCATTCGGATGAAAGAGCGTCCCGGACATCATGTTCCTATTATCGCCCTCACCGCACATGCGTTAACCACTGAAAGAGAAGCCGTTTTATGCGCGGGAATGGACGATTATTTGACCAAGCCGATTGATGAAAAAGAATTGCAACGCATTATTCAACAATGGACTAAAGGCACGGGAACTCAAACCGGCGTCCCTGCGCAACCTCAGGATACTTCATCACAGCAAACAACGACTCTGCCTATCGATTGGGAACAAACCTTAAAATTAGCGGCCAATAAACCGCAATTAGCGAAAGATATGCTGTCAGGACTGATTGGCAGCTTAAAAACCGCGCAAACCAATATTAATCAATCGTTCACGAAAAAAGATTACAAGTTGATGCGTGAAGAAGTACATCATCTACACGGCGCATGCTGTTATTGCGGTGTTCCATCTCTCAAAACAGCTGTGGCCACTTTAGAAACGGCGCTGGCAAAAGAACAGCTCGATAATCTCAACTTCTTAATGGTTGAGCTGAATAAAGAAATGAATCGACTTCAGCAATATTTTCATAGTAATAAAGAAATGCTGGAGACTGCTTAGACGCAATGTGCGGACACCGATGTTCGCTCATGCTTTAGCAAATACAGAAGTTTGAACGAAGTGGATGTGTCCGCCGAAGCTTTAGCGTAGGCGGATGGCTTAGCTTTTAAGGATTAAAGATTCATAACGATGTCATGATTAATCACGACAAGATTTGTTGCAAAACTAAATTTATAATACGAACTCATTTTAGCTAACAAAGTGTGAGTTCAATATGTCAATTCGCGGTCCTAAATCAAAACCCAATAAAAAATCAGCTATCAAGTCCCCTCTCGTGACGAATGAAATCGATTTTCGTCAAGGCCATGCTGATTCTGTTTTTATGATGGATGAAGATATCAATGGCTGGAGTCCTGAAAAGCCTGCGATCGTATACTCAAAAGAACTTTCACCTAAATCCTATGAAAAAAAATTCGCTCATTATGAGAAAGCAATAGACGCCATCCATGATGCGCGCTGTAAGGTTGAGCAATTGGATCGCATCTCTCCTACCGAGCCCTCAAATGTTCAACCTGCCCCCGCCCAGACTAATGGGTTTCAGACGGGATCATTTAGACCGAGAAAATTGTTTAAATAAAAAGACAAGACTAAATCCCTCTGACGTTTCTGCTTCGCAGAAACGTCAGAGGGATTTAGATTCGTCGTAAATGACTGACACTATTCGCTGGTCACAATCGCAAACGCCAACGAATAATCCTTCTCATCCGATAAGCTAATCCAAACTGTAATATTGCCTAAGGAGTCAATATAGTCTTTCGCTTTGCCTAAAAAAGTCACCACGGGTTGTCCGGTATTTAAATTGGTCACACTAATTTCATTAAACGCGACATGCGCCCCAATACCAGTGCCTAAGGCTTTCGCGACCGCCTCTTTAGCTGCAAATCGTTTGGCCATATAAGTATCCGGTGAAACCGTTTTCTGGTAGGCCAATTGCTCTTGCTCAGATAAAATTCGGTTAACAAAACGTTCCCCAAAATTTTCGAGTAAATGATTAATTCTGGCGTGACTGACAATATCAGTGCCAATACCAATTATTTTATTGACTGCTTTCATTTTGCACCTCCACTTGTGCGCCATAGAGTTTTCGGCTGTATAACGGTTTCGTGCCCAAATGAAATGAGAATATATAACGCATTAACTTTTTGGCTTCACGCAGCTCATTTTCTGAGGGTAAAATTTCTGGATTTTGTAAAGCCATGAGGCAAGCACCTGATACTGTCACTTGATTTTCCAGCATCCCGGAGCTTTCTAAAATCCCAATTTGCGGATCATAACTGTATAATAATTCGGGCAAAATCGTCTCGCCGCTTCTGGCATCGCAATGAAGCTCTACCCCATAACCTAAGGCAGATAAAAGCTTTAATTCAAAACAACGCAAAATAAATTGTTGCTGCTGTTTATCCTCAGTAATGGCAAGCTTTGAGAGCGTTTGGTGATAATCATGAAATAATTGCGGATGGGGATCTAAATGTTGTAATAGTCTTACCAAAAGTTCATTCAGATATAAACCAATGACGATTTTAGCACCCGCCAGTTTAGGAGAAATACTGTCTGCTTCAATCAACGTGAGAGTTTTAAGTTCTTGCCGCCCGACCCAGGAAACCTGTAGAGCCATAAAAGGTTGCATATAGCCAAATTGGCGTGATCGCGGTCGTTTCGCGCCTTTGGCCACAATCGTAACCAAACCATGGTGCAAAGTTAAACAATCCAGCAACGCGCTCGAGTCCTTAAAAGGACGCATATGTAAGATGTAAGCGGCTTGTTGTTCAACCTTCATCGCAGTTAAGCATCAAGATAGCCAAAGTTAGAGAGTGCATGCATATTATCAGACCAGCCCTCGTGGACTTTCACCCAAAGTTTTAAACACACTTTCTTCTCAAAATACTTTTCCAGATCTTCTCGGGCCAAGGTGCCAATTTCTTTTAATTTACTGCCCTTGTCACCGATAATAACGCGTTTTTGTCCTTCACGTTCAGCCCAGATGAGCGCATGAATATGAATGATATTTTTCTCACGTTGAAACTGTTCAATTTGCACTGAAGTCGCATACGGAATTTCTTGCTCTAGTAAACGCATTAATTTCTCACGCACAATTTCTGCGGCATGAAAAGTTTCATTATGATTTACAATCATATCTTCAGGAAAGTAAAAGGGACTGGGTGGTATATGGGATAAAGAGAGCTGTTCAATTCTGTCTATTTGCTGTCGCTTTCGCGCAGAGATAGGAACAATTTCAGCTTGGGGTAACAGAGCGGATAATCTTTGGATAAACGCAAGCAGCTGTTCTTTATGGCCAATGGTATCAATTTTATTCAGGGCGATGATAATAGGACATTCAGCATTGTGTAACACTTTACAAACATATTCATCTTCATCCGTCCACTTCAATGCTTCAACCACAAACACAACAGCATTAACGTCAATCAATGCCTGATGAGCAACTTTGTTCATTTGTCGATTTAAGGCATGCTTCGCCCCCAAATGAATACCCGGGGTATCGACAAAGACCACCTGGGTGTCATCTTTCGTTTTAATGCCCAATATTTGAAACCGGGTGGTTTGCGGCCGATAGGAAGTAATACTTACCTTTTTGCCCAACATCGCATTCATCAAGGTTGACTTGCCCACATTGGGACGCCCAACAATGGCAACAAAGCCACACTTGGTGTCCACTTTTTCTGCTGCCAAATCTTCAACTTCTTCAATTATCATTAATCAGTAACTCCAGAATTTTATGAGCAGCTTGTTGTTCTGCAAACCGACGACTTGTTCCTTGACCATGCGCAAAAGGATATCCTTCCACTTCGCAACTCACGGTGAAAACCTGAGCATGTGGATCACCTTCAATGGAAACCACTTGATATTTAGGTAATGATTTATGATTGGCTTGCAGCCACTCTTGTAATCTGGTTTTGGGATCTTTTTCTTGCGTTTCTGGTTTAAGGACATTAATTCTGGAACCAAACCATTTTAAGAGACAATCACGACAGGCCATAAAACCGGCATCGAGATAAATAGCACCGACTATTGCCTCAAGGGCATCGGCTAAAATGGATTCGCGGCGAAAACCACCACTGCGCTGCTCACCAATTCCCAAATTAAGATGATCACCTAAAGCCAATTCTTGAGCAATCTCGGATAAACTGGACTTATTGACGAGGCTGGCGCGAGCGCGCGTGAGTTCACCTTCAGTAGCATTGGTAAACTGCTGAAAGAGCACGTCGGCAATGACGAAATTCAATATGGCGTCGCCAAGAAACTCCAACCGTTCATTATGTTTATAGTTGGCACTTTTGTGAGTCAACGCCTGTTGTAGTAGAATTTTATCGCTAAATTCGTACTTTAAACGGTTTTGTAAGGCTAGAAACTTCTCTACATTATTCACTCAATCATTACCTGTTCATTAAATTTAATCACTGCATCAATATTCGCCACGACGTGAGTGCGCACCTCGTAATTAATCGTCAAATAATGCTTTTTGTCTTTTTCTTCAATGACCAGCAATTCCGGTGGCACATTTCTAATATCATTGACTTGTAATTTACGGATAAACATATCTCTTAATTTTGCTTTGCCCCATTTGTTAATTTCGGGATCTTTAGCCAAGCTTTCCATGGATTCCTTAATCGCATAGTGATTCAAAAAAGGCGGCACAAAATCGATAGCAAGTATCACTACGACGATAATCATAAATGCAGTGAACAACATCCCAAGCACTGTCATTCCTTGCATTGATTTAATATTATTTGGCTGCTTCATCATATTCTCCTTAACTATCAATTCCTTGACCTATACGCTTCCAGCGAACATCTTTGGCATTATGATCCCAGCTTAACCACACAAAAAACGCCTTGCCTAGTATATATTCCTCTGGCACAAAGCCCCAACTACGGCTGTCTTCACTATTGTCGCGGTTGTCGCCCATGACAAAATATTGTCCTGCCGGAACCGTGACTTCTTCCATTTCCACCCCATTGCCTGGATGGACATAGATAGAATGAGGCTTACTATTCAGCATTTCTTTAAGATGCTTGAATTGAATTTGGCCAAAACCGGTAAAATCGGTCTCTGTTCCCAGGGTTTCCTGAGCAATCTGTTTACCGTTTAAATAAATGGTTTTATCCCTGTAGGCGATTTTATCGCCAGGGACTGCGACTACGCGCTTAATGAAATCGACGCTGGTATCTTTGGGGAAACGGAAAACGAGTACGTCCCCACGTTGTGGTTCTTTCACGTTAATGACTTTGGTGCCAAAAATCGGCAATCGAATGCCATAAATATATTTGTTCACCAGGATAAAATCCCCTTCCAATAGTGTTGGCTTCATGGAGCCCGAAGGGATCCGAAAAGGTTCGGCAATAAAGGAACGTAGGATACAAACGATTAACAAGATAGGAAAAAAGGATCGCGCATACTCGACTAATTTTGGCTCTTTTACGGTCACTTGACCATTGGCATCCCGCTGGGCCGATTTCAATCGGCGCGGTTTAAATATCATCGCATCAATCGCCCATATCAAACCACTGACAATCGTTGCACCAGCGAGTAATGATGAAAAATCTTTATACATGGCTTACTTGTCCTTATCCACTTGTAAAATAGCCAAGAACGCTTCTTGCGGTATTTCAACTCGGCCAACTTGTTTCATTCTCTTCTTCCCGCGTTTTTGTTTGTCTAACAGCTTGCGTTTACGAGACACGTCGCCCCCATAACATTTTGCTGTCACATTTTTTCTTAACGCTTTGACCGTTGTGCGAGCGATAATTTGCCCACCGATTGCCGCTTGGATTGCGACATCAAACATTTGTCTGGGGATTAATTCCTTCATCTTATTGGTGATATCACGGCCTTTATAGTATGAATGTTCTCGGTGTACGATGAGCGCTAACGCATCGACTGGCTCGCCATTAATTAAAATATCCATTTTGACTAAATCCGCTGGTTGGAATCGCTTTAAGGAATAATCCAAAGAAGCGTAACCTCGACTCACGGATTTTAATTTGTCAAAGAAATCCAAAACAACTTCATTCATCGGCAATTCATAAGCCAGTGAAACCTGAGAACCCAGATATTGCATTTTGGTTTGCACACCACGCTTATCAATGCATAAGGTGATCACATTCCCTAAATATTGTTGGGGCACAAGAATATGCGCCTCAACAATGGGTTCGCGCATTTCTTCCATCGCACTGGGATCAGGCAGTTTTGCTGGATTATCAATCCGGATTATTTGACCGGATTTATCAACTATTTCATAGACAACCGTAGGCGCGGTTGTAATCAGATCCAAATCATATTCGCGTTCCAAACGCTCTTGAATGATTTCCATATGCAACATGCCCAAAAACCCACAACGAAAGCCAAAGCCAAGTGCTTGTGAATTTTCAGGCTCATAAAACAAGGAAGCATCATTTAGCTGTAATTTTGATAAGGCATCGCGAAACTGTTCAAAATCTTCCGAATTCACTGGAAACAAACCGGCATACACTTTTGGCTGCACTTTGGTAAAGCCCGGTAAAGCCGTTGCCGCCGGGGTCTTAACATGGGTAATGGTATCACCAACGGGCGCACCATCAATTGCCTTAATACCCGCTATCATAAAACCAACTTCACCGGTTTTTAGTGATTCTTTAGACGTTTTTTTCGGCGTAAAAATCCCGACCTGATCGACTTGGAATTCGCGGCCACTAGACATAATGCGAATTTTATCGCCTTTTTTCAGTTCGCCATTTTTAATGCGCACCAAAGAGACGACACCCATATAACTATCAAACCAAGAATCGACAATTAAGGCTTGTAATGGTTCGCTCATACTGCCCTTTGGCGGCGGTACGCGAACCACAATTGCTTCGAGCAATTCTTCAATACCCAAACCGGCTTTAGCACTGACTTTAAGAGCATCATGCGCCTCTATCCCAATGATTTCTTCCACTTCATGGATAATGCGCTCAGGATCAGCTTGGGGTAAATCGATTTTATTGATCACCGGGATTACTTCTAATCCCTGTTCGATTGCGGTGTAACAGTTGGCTACTGTTTGTGCTTCGACCCCTTGTGCGGCATCAACCACTAAAAGCGCCCCTTCGCAAGCGGCAAGTGACCTGGAAACTTCATAGGAAAAATCGACGTGACCAGGTGTATCAATAAAATTCAATAGATATTCTTGATTATTTTTTGCTTTGTATTTCAAAGTTACACTTTGCGCCTTGATGGTGATGCCGCGCTCGCGTTCGATATCCATTGAATCTAACACTTGCTCTGACATTTCCCGTTCAGTTAATCCGCCACAATATTGAATGAGGCGATCTGAAAGCGTGGATTTTCCGTGATCAATATGAGCAATAATTGAAAAGTTACGTATATGCTCCATGTGCGCGCTAGTTAGCTAACCTTATATAAAATTCATTATAATAGGGCATTTTACGCGAAGGGATAACTCTGCGCAAAAACAATCCTTTACCACCGTTTTAGGCGGTAAAGGATGTCGTTGAGGTCAGGAAAGGTTTATTTATTAGTTTGCCAACTTGATTGCTAGGTAGCGTTGAACGTCGCCAGGTCTTGTCACCAAGATGGTAATCGGATGTTCAGGATCAGCTTCTCGCAAGGCATTGTAGAAATCTTTGGTGCTTTCTACTGGCTGATTGTTTAAGGAAAGAATGATATCGCCGCGGCGAAGACCACCTAATGACCAGGGTTTGCCTTTGACATAGACCACAATAACACCTTGTTGATCGTTCTCCATGGCATTTCTTTCAAAATCCTCTAAATCCCGGACATTAATATCTTGGTGGAATTTGTCTAAACGGGGTGAAATGATTTCTTTTTTCGCGACCACTTTTTCAGGTTGAACATATTTGGTGATGGTTACTGAAAGTGCCACTTCTTTCTTTTGGCGGATCACTTTAATTGGAACTTGGCTATTGAGGGGTAATACACCAACAATGGGCGGTAAATCCGTCGCTCGGATGATATCTTGACCATTAAATTCGGTAATGACATCGCCCGGTTTCATCCCGGCTTTTGAGGCAGGGCTATCCGGCACAACTTTAGAGATCAATGCGCCTTTGACACTGCTTAGTCCGAAGGATTCAGCTAAATTCCGATCTAAGTCTTGGAAAGCAAGACCTAGCCAACCTCGAGATACACTACCTGTTTCTTTAAGTTGCGCAATCACATTTTTAACCACATCGGAAGGGACTGCAAAGGAAAGACCGGCAAAACTACCAGATTCACTGATGATTTCAGAATTAATCCCGATTAATTCCCCTTTCAGATTTAATAAAGGACCACCACTATTCCCTGGGTTAATCGCAGCATCTGTTTGAATAAAGGGAACATAATGTTCATTGCCTAAGCTTCTGCCGGTGGCACTGATTACACCCACGGTGAGCGTATTTTCAAAACCATATGGAGAACCAATGGCTAAAACCCATTCTCCGACTTTGATTTTATTACTATCGGCATAAGTCAAAAAGGGTAAATCTTTCGCATCTATCTTTAATAAGGCTAAATCGGTACCACTGTCCCTACCGACGATTTTCGCTGGAAATTCTCTTCTGTCTTTCAAGCGGACATAGATTTCGCCAGCATTTTCTATGACGTGCGCATTGGTGATGATATAACCGTCAGCTGAAATAATACTGCCTGAACCCAGCCCTGGACCTTTGCCGGACAGATTTTCATCCAATTTGTCGCCAAACATTTGCTTAAGAACGTCCATCAAGGGCGTTCCTTCGAGATCATCTCGTAAATCATCTGGAATTAATTTTTTGGATTCTTTACTTGTCGTAATAATGTTCACCACGGACTTGCCAGCAGAATCAACCACTTGGGTAAAATTAGGGGTTTCATCAGCCAATGCGCTTTGTAGATATAAACAAAGCATCAGCGTAAAAAAGAGAGAGAGAGGGACTCTTCTGATCACAGTGATGATCTTCATGGCTAGCTCCACCCATACCCGCAGGTACGGTTACTACATCTATCGTTTTTGTGGCTTCCCTTTGATCCCAGTCAGGGTTTCCAATAACTCATTATATCATTTGTGATTTGGCTAACAAAAGATGACGTATACTCAGCAAATAAAGCTTTTTTCCCTGTAAAACCGCCTGATGGTACAATGTGTAGATGCACGGAGAGTGTTAATTCTTCTTGGTAAAACTAAATCCTCCGCCCAGCAATTTGCTGGGCGGCCCCTTTACGAAAGTGGGCATTTTTTGTTTGCTACGCAAACTTTAAACAAAAGATTTATTTCAGATTGGTGAGCACAGCGACGCGTCTGGCTTCCGTCTATTCTAAAACGCTTCGGTGGACAGGTTAGCGTAGGCAGAATCATTCGCCCACTTTATAAAGTGCCGCAAAATCGCACAGAGTGCGATTACCGCGGGTGAAATTTAGGTGCAAGGGTATGTGACAAAATTATCCCTGAGAAGACTGTTCCGAAGCTGAATTCTTGCCTTTAGCGGTAATAATCACCGAATCACTCAATGAATGACTGCTTTCTTGATTGAGTTCGGATTTAACTCTGGCGGCAATTTGGTGAGATTGTTTGAGTAAGGGATTGTCACCACTTTGCATAATAGACTTGATAAGATAATAGTTTTTCCAAGCATCCCTTAAATTTTCATCTTCATTGAGTTTAGCGAGTAAAGCCATTTTTTCTTCCATGACCAACTCATCATCCACCAAGGCCGAGATTTTTTCCTTTAAGAGATCACTTAAGTGATCCTGATTTCCATCTATTGACATATTCCTACCCTCTTTTCCATTTCCCTTATTCATTTAATAATGGCTTGATACGCCTTTCTATCGCTTCTCTGGCTCTGAAAATTCTTGACCGTACGGTTCCCACCGGACAGGACATAATTCCGGCAATTTCCTCATAACTCATTCCTTCTAGTTCTCTTAAGGTAATCGCTGTTCTTAATTCTTTCGGTAAATGTTGAATAACATCGTTGACCGCATTTTCGATTTCATCATCCAATAGTATTTTCTCTGGCGCGGAATAATCTTTTAAATTGCCTTTGGTCAACGTTTGTTCCATGTCTACCACCTCAACATCTGCTTCGATAATCCTTCGGCTTTGAGATACGACATGGTTTTTCGCGGTATTAATCGCAATGCGATACAACCAGGTATAAAACGCGCTATCCCCTCGAAATTTATCCAATGCCCGATAAGCTTTGATAAATGATTCTTGTGCCACATCCATCGCTTCGGAGGGATCATTCACATAGCGGTTTACTAATTTCAGAATTTTAAATTGATATTTTTGGACAAGCAAATCAAAGGATTGTTTATCACCCAAACGAACTTGTGCAACAAGTTCATTATCGACATTTGTCTTTTGTGGGGATTTAAACCTTTGGCGCATGCTGCCTCTATTTATCTTTATATTTAAAATATTTACTTCAACATACTGTATCGGCCCCAACAACTGCCAACTGGACTGAAGATAGTGTCATGGGGCAATATTTACAGTTTTTTGCATAAAGTCACTATTCTATCTATAACAGTTTAACGCCAAAGCTTGTAAAGTACTCGTGTATAGTCATCTTTAGATAGGGCATCACAGGTGAGAATAAGATTTAATTTCTTACGGGTATGGAGATACTTAAATGGTAAAACAATTAACCAGGGCGTACGGTAAGCCTTTTGAGCTAATTTAAGCGCGAAGGTTTGACCTTCTTTGGTTTGAACATACCAGATACCGTTCATTTCTTTGCAAAGCACAATGGCGTTTTTGTTTAATTGCAGGCAGGTGGTTTTCAACGTATTGTGCGCATGTACGCCTAACGGCAGGCATAAAATCAACACCCAAAGATATTCAACTCCAATCAGGATTAAGCTTAATTCACCCAAACCATATGCCACCAGACAAAGCAGTGTTAACAGCTTAGACGGTTGAATAGGGAGGACGAGATAATCTGAATTGCCGGATTGAATTGACAATTGCGGCTAACTCCTCATCAAGAGGGGTATCATGATTCATTAACCATGATAATAAACAAGGATCAGTCTCTTCGAGTAATTTTGAAAACACGTGTTTTTGCTGTTCAGTAAGCGTTTCAAAACAGTGGTCGAAATAAGGCACTAAAAACAAATCAAGTTCCAACATCCCGCGTCGACATGCCCAGCGCATGCGTTCATGCTTTTTATCCAAGTTTTAACCTCATTTAAAAACTGCTATTAGGCAAACTCAGGAAAAGTAATTCTTCCTGGGTACTTTCGCGCTCTAGAATTTCATTGCGATGGGGAAAACGTCCAAAATTGAGAATAATATCATAATGCTGTTGCGCATAATTAAATGCCTGCTCCAACGCACCCACATACTGATGCTGGTTATCCATTGCTTCTTGCACCAACTGCTTCATCAACATTAAACAAAGCTTTTGATCATTTAAATTTTCCGAGTGCTCGAGCGGCATATAAAAAAACAACCGTTGAATTAAATTAAGTTCTTTATCTAATTTATGCTGTCTTCCTTTTTCACAAGCCGCCAGTGCCAAATTATCCTGGGCAAAAGCTAAAGGTGTATCGCGATACATATTTCTTGAGAATTGATCCAGCAATACAATATAGGCTAAACAACTTTGTGGTTGATCCAACCACCCATTCAGCTCACCTTTGGCTGCTTGATGAAGTAACGTTTCAAAACGAGTTAGCACTTCTAGGTCAAATTTCTCATCGGATTGCCACCATAGATGGGCGTGAGATAACAAATTTTCTTTGTCGGTGCCAAACCAAAAATGTAAGATTTCATTTACTTTTTCTAGCATAATTATAAGTCAGCTTACATATTCATGAATTCTTAAAAATACTTGCACTTCGCCTTTATCCGCCACTAACATATCATCACCTCAAAAGTTTGACTAGAGAACTTACCGCAGTATGGAATCACAATGGCAAGACTTTTTAACCTCTCAAGGGGCTCATGTCCAACAAAATGGCGTCGCTGATTTTGGCGATTTTCACCAAGAATTAAAGGCTACTGAGACTCAAAATTGTATTCTTGATTTGTCTCATGAAGGATTGCTTAAAGTAGAAGGCATCGATGCAAAACAATTTTTGCAAGGCCAAATTACGACCAATCTGAATGAAATCAGTACAAAAATAGCGCTTTAGGAGCTCATTGTAATTTACAAGGGCGAATGCACAGTCTATTCCGTCTCTATCAACATGCGGAAAACAGCTATTTTCTTTCTTTACCAAAAAGTATGCTGCTGCAAGCGGAACAAGCTTTTAAAAAATATGCGCTCTTTTCCAAAGTAACCATCAGCAATGCCTCAAAAGAGCGCTTCAAAATAGGGCTATATGGATCACAAGCCACCGCGCTTTTGGCAACGGCCAGTAGCGAAGATGAACCCATTTTTGTCACTAACAATGGTTGTGTTATTAAACATACAAACGAAGGTGATTACACGCTATGTCGTCTTCCTTGTAAATTACCCCGCTACGAAATCATTGCTTGCGTAGATGTGATGAAAGTACTTTGGTTAAAAATCTGTAAGTACTTTGTTCCAATTACTACACAAGCCTGGGAATTACTTGATATTCAATCAGGAATTCCGATGGTTTACCCAGAAACAATCGATCAAATACTGCCACACCATGCTAATTTACCCATTTTAGAGGGAGTGAGCTTTAATAAAGGATGTTATTTAGGGCAAGAAATCATTGCCAGAATGCAGTACAAGGGCAAAATTAAAAAACATACTTATCGTTTCTCTATCGAAGATAAGGATTATCTACCCAAAGTGGGTGAGCCCGTTATAGAAGGGAAATCGGGTGAGACACGTGGTATTGTCATGCGCCACAGTACTTCCAATCAGTTTGCTCATGAACTATTAATCGTTTTAGAGGATGCATATGCGAATGCGCAAGATCTCTTGTTAGGCGATGCACAAGGGCCTAAGCTAAACTACCTAGAATTACCTTATGCATGGTAATATTAATTGATAAACGCATGATGCAGTAAGTAGTATAACAAAGGGATGTGAAATGGAATCCTTACAAGAGCCTTCCAATTCTTTTTTTAATGATTTGCTAGACGATATCGAGCGAAATCGGCTACCCCTTCCGACGCAGCCTGAAATAGCAACTTTCCAGCACATTGGGATCCTAAGCTTAGAATTCCACGTGGACAAGTTGTCGCGGCCGCTTCTATAGTGTCACCTAAATACTAGTGACTCCAGCGTAACTGGACTGGCCACAGTTAGGCCGCAAATGTAATCACACTGGCTCACCT
>JADMIO011482790.1_pt1 | contig 58166 bp, 58 predicted proteins | sample 8958161 | NCBI WGS metagenome assembly JADMIO01 (sample SAMN16585339, study PRJNA669376) | soil metagenome | isolation source: Crop rotation soil | place: USA: Cullars Rotation, Alabama | collected 2011
CCACCAGGCGCAGAGCGCGCCGAGAAGGCCGCCCGCCACCGAGACGACGAGACTGTCGGCGCCGATCTGCGACGCGAGATGCCGCGGCGTCGCGCCGAGCGCGACGCGCGCCGCCGTCTCGTGCGACCGCCGCGTCGCGCGCGAGAGCAGGAAGCCGGCGACGTTTGCCGCCGCAGTGACGAAGACGAGCATCGCCGCGGCCGCCAGCAGCCGCCGCAGCTCCTCCAGCTTGATCTGGGCGTCGGGCTCGATCCCCATGAAGGCCATCGCGACAGGCGGCGGCCCCGCCACGCCATCGGCCACCTCGCGCTGCGCGTCGGCAACAGTCCGCCCGCGGCGCAGGCGGCCCAGCACGTGAAGGGTCCCCGTCGCCGCTTCCGGAAGGACCGGCATCCAGACGTCGACGGAGCGTCCGACATAGATGCCGTCGAGCCACTCCGGCGCGACCGCCGCGACGCGGTAGGGACGTCCGTCGATCCGGATCTCGGTCCCCGTCATGCCCGGCCGGCCGTCGAACGCGCTGCGCCAGAATCGATCGCCGATGACGATGCCGGGCCCGCCCGCAGAACCCACGGCGCCCGCGGGAAGCGGCAAGAGGCTCCACAACGCCGGCGTCGCCTGCACGAGCGACACGGCCACCTGCGCGTCACCGACGGCCGCACTCGCATGCGACTGACGGAACGCGGCGACCGTCTCGAACGCCGCGCTGCCGGTGAGCAGCGCGGCGACGCGCTCGCGCGGCACGCCGGTGAACGCGCCGGTCGCGTCGCGCCAATGCACTTCGACCAGACGGCCGTCGCCCGCCCATGCGGGATGACTCGCCAGCAGCCCGTTGACGAACGCGCTCACCGTCGCGTGCGCCCCGGTGCCGACCGCCACGGTCGCCAGGAGCGCGGCCGTCAGGACCGGCGTCCGGGCCAGGCTGCGAACGCTGAAGCGGAGGTCGTTGAGCACCAGCCCTACTAGACAATCAAGTGGTGTGCCGCGCAAGCGATGAAAATCGCCGGTCGTGCCGCGGCCGTCGCGCGCGCCTCTGTTCGGAATCGGAAACGGCCGTCCGGTCGCGGTCAGTGCGGGCCGGCGGGGAGGCCGTCGTCCGCAACGCGTGTGCTACGATCCCGCGCATGCGTGGGGCTGTTTACGTCAACGGCAAGATCACCGCCGCCGACCAGGCGGTGGTGCCGGTCTACGATCACGGGTTCGTCTACGGCGAGGGCGTCTACGAGACGATGCGCACCTACAACCGCGTGCCGTTCCTCTATGACCGGCACATGCGCCGCCTGCGCCGCTCGGCGGAGCGCATCGTGCTCGACGTGCCGTTCACCGACGAGGCGCTGCTGGCGTCCATCGATCAGACCGTCGCCGCGGCCGGCGACCTGCGCGAAGCCTACGTCCGCGTGCTGCACACCCGCGGCGTCGGCGACCTCACCTACGACCTCAAGTCCACCCCCGTACCGACCACGGTGATCATCGTCAAGCCGTTCGAAGCCTACCCCGCGCGCGTCTACGACGCCGGCATCCGCATTGCGCTCGTCGACATGCTGCGCAACCATCCGCGGTCGGTGAACCCGCTCATCAAGTCGAACAACCTGATGAACAACGCCCTCGCGATGCAGGCTGCCTATCGGACCGGGGCCGAAGAAGCGCTGATGTGCAATTACCGCGGCGAGCTGACCGAGTGTTCGCAGTCGAACTTCTTCCTGGTGCGCGGCGGCGCGGCGCTGACGCCGCCGTCGGAGTCCGGCCTGCTCGAGGGCGTGACGCGCGCGTTCCTGTTCGAGCTGGGACGCGAGCTGGGGGTCGACGTGCGTGAAGAGACGCTCTACCCGAAGGATCTCGACACCGCCGACGAGATGTTCATCACCTCGACCACGCGCGAGCTCTCCCCCGTCGTCAACCTGGACGGCACGCCGGTGGGCGACGGTCAGGTGGGGCCGATCACCAAAAAGCTGACCGCCCTCTATCAGCAGCGCGCGGAAGAGATGACGCGGGCGCTCGTGAAGCAGGCGTAAACGCCTGCGCTACAGATCGCTGTAGCGCAGGGCTTCAACCATCGTTCAGACCGTTTCGTAGGCTTCCATCGGCGGGCACGCGCAGATCAGATTGCGGTCGCCGTAGGGGTTGTCGATCCGCGCGACCGACGGCCACACCTTGTTGGCGCGCACGAACGGCAGCGGGAAGGCGGCCTGCTCGCGCGTGTAGGGATGGTCCCAGGCGTCGGCGGCGACCATGTCGGCCGTATGCGGTGCGTTCTTGAGGACGTTGTTCCTGGCGTCGGCGCGCCCTTCGACCACCGCTTCGATCTCGCCGCGGATCGCGATCAGCGCGTCGCAGAACCGATCCAGCTCCGGCTTCGACTCGCTCTCGGTCGGCTCGATCATCATCGTCCCCGCCACGGGGAACGAGACCGTCGGGGCGTGGAAGCCGTAGTCCATCAGCCGCTTGGCGACGTCCTGCTCGTCGATCGCGTTGGCGCCGTGCTTGAACGGGCGCAGGTCGAAGATCATCTCGTGCGCGACGCGCCCGTTGCGGTTGGCATAGAGCACGTCGTAGTGCGCTTCCAGCCGCGCCTTGATGTAGTTGGCGTTGAGAATCGCCACGCGCGTCGCGTCGGTCATGCCCGCGGCGCCGAGCATCCGCACGTAGCCGTAGGAGATGAGCAGGATGCTGGCGCTCCCCCACGGAGCCGCGGCGATCGCGGGGATTGCCTGGGCGCCGCCGACCTTCACGACCGGGTGGCCCGGCAGGTACGGCACGAGGTGCTTCGCCACGCCGATGGGGCCCATGCCGGGGCCGCCGCCGCCATGCGGGATGGCGAACGTCTTGTGCAGGTTCAGGTGGCAGACGTCGGCGCCGATCGACGCGGGGCTGGTCAAGCCGACCTGCGCGTTCATGTTCGCGCCGTCCATGTAGACCTGGCCGCCGTACTCGTGCACGATGGCGCACATCTCGCGGATGCGCTCCTCGAAGATGCCGTAGGTGGACGGATACGTGACCATCAGCGCGGCCAGCGTGTCCTTGTGCTGCTGCGCCTTGGCGCGCAGATCGTCCACTTCGATGTAGCCGTGCGCGTCGCACGCCACCACGACGACCCTGAGGCCGGCCATCGTGGCGCTGGCCGGGTTGGTGCCGTGCGCCGACGCGGGGATGAGCACGACGTCGCGGCGCGCCTCACCGCGATCGCGGTGATAGGCGCGGATGACCATCAGTCCGGCAAACTCCCCCTGCGCGCCGGAGTTCGGCTGCAGCGACATCCCCGCGAAGCCGGTGATCTCGCACAACGCCGACTCGAGGTCGCGGAAGATCTGCTGATAGCCGGCGGCCTGCTCCACGGGCACGAACGGGTGCATGCGGCTGAACTCGGCCCACGTGACGGGGAGCATCTCCGCCGCCGCGTTCAGCTTCATCGTGCACGAGCCAAGCGGGATCATCGACGTGTCGAGGCCGACGTCCTTCCGCTCCAGCGCGCGGATGTAGCGCATCATCTCCGTCTCGGAGTGATACGAGTTGAAGACCGGGTGCGACAGATAATCGCTCGTGCGCCGCAGGTGCACCGGCGCCTTGATCAGCGGCGGCGCGCCGTCCTTGTAGCGCGGCCGGTTGCCGCCGGTGAAGGCGGCGACGATGTCGGCGACGTCGTCGATCGTCGTCGTCTCGTCGACGGAAATGCCGATGGCGCCGTCGGGGAAATAGCGGAAATCGATCCCTGCCGCCTCGGCGGCGGCGCGGACGGCCGCGGCCCTCGCCGCGCCCGCCTCGATGCGGAGCGTGTCGAAATACGCGGCGTTGCTCTGCGTCAGGCCGGCGGCGGTCAGCGCGTCCTCGACGGCGCGCGCCATGCCGTGGATGCGCTCGCCGATCGCGCGCAGCCCTTTCGGGCCATGGAAGACCGCGTACATCGCCGCGATGTTCGCCAGCAGCGCCTGTGCGGTGCAGATGTTCGACGTCGCCTTCTCGCGGCGGATGTGCTGCTCGCGGGTGGCGAGCGCCATGCGATAGGCGCGGCGGCCGCGCGCGTCGATCGAAACGCCGATGATGCGCCCCGGCGCCTGGCGGACGAACGACTCGCGCGTGGCGAAGAAGCCGGCATGCGGCCCGCCGTAGCCGAGCGGCACGCCGAACCGCTGCGAGTTGCCGATCACCGCGTCGGCGCCCATCTCGCCCGGCGGCACCAGCAGGGTCAGCGCCATCAGGTCGCTGGCGACGGCGACCAGCACGCCGGCGTCGTGCGCGCGCTTGATGATCGGCGCGAGATCCTGGACCTCGCCGTGGTCGTCGGGATACTGCAGCAGCAGCCCGAACGCCTTGTCGAACGTCATCGACTCCGGGTCGCCCACCTCGATCGTGATGTCGAGGGGCAGCGCCCGTCCGCGCAGCACGTCGATCGTCTGCGGAAACGTGCGGCGCGAGACGAGGAACACGCTCGCCTGCCCCGCCGGCGCCTTCTTCGTGTTGATGCGATGGAACATCGACATCGCCTCGGCCGCCGCCGTGCCTTCGTCGAGCAGCGACGCCGACGCGATCTCCATGCCGGTGAGATCGCGCACCACCGTCTGGAAATTGAGCAGCGACTCGAGGCGCCCCTGCGCGATCTCCGCCTGGTACGGCGTGTAGGGCGTGTACCAGCCGGGGTTCTCGAAGACGTTGCGCAGGATCACCGCCGGGGTATGCGTGTCGTAGTACCCCATGCCGATGCAGGACCGCGCCACCCGGTTCTTTGCCGCGACCGTGCGCAGGCGGCGCAGGTATGCGGCCTCGGTCTCGGCCGGCGGCAGGTCCAGCCCGCTGGTGAACCGGATGCCGTCCGGGATGGTCTGCTCGATCAGCGCGTCGAGGGACGGGACGCCGATGACGCGCAGCATCTCGTCCTGCTGCGCGGGATCCGGCCCGATGTGCCGGCTGGAAAACGCATCGCTCACTTCGTCAGGTCCGTATACGCGGCCGCGTCGATCAGGTCGCCCTGCCCGCCGGTCACTTTCATCGCGATCATCCAGGAGCCGTGCGGATCCTTGTTCACGTTCTCGGGATTCTGCACGAGGGCGGCATTGACGCCCGTCACTTCGCCGTCGACGGGGCTGTAGAGCTCCGACACGGCCTTCACCGACTCGATCGTGCCGAAGACCTCCCCCTTCTTCAGCGCGCGCCCGACCTGCGGCAGCTCGAGATAGACGACATCGCCCAGCTGCTTCTGCGCGTAGTCGGTGATGCCGACCTGCGCGCCGCCGTCGGCGAGCCGGATCCACTCGTGGTCTTTCGTGTACTTCAGGTCACTGGGATACATCGTCACTCCACGCCCGGCCTGAGCAGGCCCGGCCTACTTCGCTCTCTTATAGAACGGCATCGTTACGACCGCCGCCTTCGCCCGCCGGCCGCGGATTTCGACCTCGAACTCGGTGCCCGGCTGCTGCCGATCGACGGGCAGGTAGGCCATGCCGATGGCTTTCTTCAGAAACGGCGTCTGCGTCCCGCTGGTCACGACGCCGGCCTTCTCGCCATCGACGTAGGCGTCGTAACCGTGGCGAGCGATTGCACGATCGATCATCTCGAATCCTACCAGCTTGCGCGCGGTCCCCTCCGCCTTCTGGCGTTTGAGGATGTCGCTGCCGAGGAACGCGTCCTTCTTCCAGCCGACGATCCAGCCGAGGTCCGCCTCGACGACGGTCGTCGTTTCGTCCATGTCGTTGCCGTAGAGGCGCATCGACGCTTCGAGGCGCAGCGTGTCGCGCGCGCCGAGTCCGGCCGGCACGACGCCGGCGTCCTTCCCCGCCTGGAGGATCGCGTCCCAGACGCGCTCGGCGGCGCTGGGCGGCACGAACACCTCGAACCCGTCCTCCCCCGTGTAGCCGGTGCGCGAAATCGTCACCCGCACGCCGGCGACCTCACCCGTGGCGAACCAGTAGTACTTGATGCCCGCCAGATCGACACCGGTCAGCGTCTGCAGCACGTCTTTCGCCGCCGGCCCCTGGAGGGCCATCAACGCGTAGCGCGAGCTGGTGTTGACGGCGACGGCGTCGCCACCGGCCTCTTTGACGTGATCGGCGATCCAGTGGAAGTCCTTGATGATGTTCGACGCGTTGACGACCAGCATGAAGTGGTCGTCGGCCATCTTGTAGGTCAGCACGTCGTCCACGAACGTGCCCTGCGGCGTCGTCAACGCCGAATACTGGATCTGGTTGATCGCCAGGCGGGAGGCGTCGTTGGACGTGATGTGCTGCACCGCCCGCAGCGCGTCGGCGCCGGCGATCTCGATCTCGCCCATGTGCGAGACGTCGAACAGGCCGGCCCGCGTACGCACCGCCATGTGCTCGTCGACGATGCCGGTGTACTCGACGGGCATGTCCCAGCCGCCGAACTCGACCATGCGTGCGCCGAGGGTGCGATGGCGCGCGTGGAGGGGGGTCTTTTTGAGGGTGTTCAAACCTCAGAAAGGTACTATGCGCCGCCGGTCCGGTTCAAGGAGGATCAGTCCGTCCGGAGCACGGACGCCGGCTCCGCCGAAACGGCCCGGACGGCCGGCACGCCGCAGGCCGCCAGCGCCACTGCGAGCATCAGACTCGCCACCACCGCGAACGTCAGGGGGTCGGCCGGGCTCACGCCGAAGAACGAGGCCGACAGCAGCCGGGCGAACGCCACCGCGGCTGCGACCCCCGCCGCCATCCCCCACCCGACGAGGGTCATGCCCCTCCGGACGATCAGGCCGACGACGCGACGCGGCGTGCCGCCGAGCGCGAGGCGGATACTGATGTCCTTGGCCTGCTGCTGCACGTGGTGCGCCATCACGCCGTAGATGCCGACGATCGACAGCGCGAGCGCAACCACCGCCAGCGCCCCGACGAGGCCTGACAGCCCGCGCGGCTGTTCCAGGGACCGATCGACGAGCTCGTCGATCGTCGCGACACGCGTGAACGGCACGTTCGGATCGAGATCGCGAATCGCCTTGCGGACCTGCGGGATGGCCTCTTCAAGCCGGCCGGCCGTGCGAACGATCAGGTAGCGCGTCCGCCCCGAATACGACCCGGCGAGATCGGCGCCGCGCTCCGCCATCGGCGTGTAGACCACCCCGCGATCCTGTGCGTCGAGGCCGTCGAACTTTACCGGCGAGACGACGCCGACCACCGTGGTCCAGTCGCAGGTGCTGCAGCCGCCGCCCTTCAGCCGTTTGCCGACGGCCGATTGCCCGGGGAAGAAGCGGCCGGCCCAGGCCTGATCGACGATGACGACGCTCGGACTGTTGGTGGCCGTATCGCGGGCGTCGAAGAGGCGCCCTTCGATCAGCTTGACGCCGAAGACGCTGAAGTACTCGGGACTCGCGTCGACCCACGTCGTGACCGGCTGCGGCCGGCCGGGTCCCGACGGCAACTCCTCGAGCTCGAAGTTGTTCTGATCGCCCGCGTCGTTCGGCGGCCGGCTGCTGGTGAACGCCACGCCCGTGACGCCGGGAACCCGGGCGACCTCGGTGCGCAGCCGATCCCAGAACGTCAGGACCTTGCCGTCTTCGCGATACTGCGCCGCGGGCAGCATGACGGCGCCGGTCAGCACGTTCTGCGTGTCGAACCCGAGGTCCACGCGTCCCAGGTTGCCGAGGCTGACGATGAGGAGCCCGGCGATGACGAGCAGCGGGGTGGCCACGGCGAACTGGCAGCCGACGAGGAGTCCGCGCAGCCGCCGCACCGATCGGCTGCCCGTGGCCGAGCGCCCGAGCGTGCGCAATCCGTCTTCGATGCCGGCCCGCGCGCCGCGGCGGAAGAAGCCCCCTGCTCCGTGCGCCGCCGGGATGGCGCCGAAAAGGGCCAGGCTGCACGCGGTCACGCCGGCGAGGACGGCGAGGGTGCGGCCGCCCAGCACGATTTCCTCGGCGCGTGGGATGTAGGCCGCGCCGGCCGTGCGCGCCAGGGCGATGCCGCCCCACGCGAGGATGACCCCGACCGCCGCGGCGAGCGCGGCGAGGACCGCGCTTTCAGCGAGCAGATAGCGGACCAGCCGTCCGCGCGACGCGCCGAGCGCGGCACGGACGGCCAGCTCGCGGCGGCGGCTCGCCACGCGCGCCACGAGGAGGTTCGAGGCGTTCACGCAGGCGATGACCCACAGCAAGGCAACCGCCGCCAGCGCGAGCCCGGCGATCGATCGGAATTGGCCGGCGAGGTAGGCCTTCAGATCCATCGCCGCCCAGGTGGCGTGCTGGTCCTGGTAGGACGACTGCCACAGCGGGAAGAGACGCCGGTTGATCTCGCGCAGCTCCGCCGCGACGGCGCCAGCCCGCGCCGCATCCGGGAGCCGGCCGATCGCCGTGACGAAGAACGGTCCCTTGCGCCGCGGCGCCGGCCACTGCGCGGCGACGAAGTAGTCCTGATCGAATTCGAGCGGACCCGTGCCCGGCGGCAGCACGCCGACGACGGCGTAGTCGAGGCTGTCGAGTTTGATCGTCCTGCCGAGAACGTCCGGCCCTCCGCCCAGGCGCTGCCGCCAGAAGCGATCGCTCAGGATCACCGCGCGCGGCCCGCCGGCGCGCGCCTCCGTCTCCGTGAACGTCCGTCCGAGCGACGGCACGATGCCCAGCGTTTCGAAATACCCGGCCGTCACCTCGCGCCCGCGCAGCCGCTCGGCGCTGGTGCCGTCGGTATAGGTCATCGGCCGATCGCCGTACGCCGCGACGCGCGCGAACGTCGTCTGCTGCGCGGCCAGCGCCTGCCAGTCGACGACGGAGAAACGGAATCGGTAGGGCGGCGAGTCGGTGTAGATGCGCACGAGTTGCTCCGGATCGCGATACGGCAGCGGACGCAGCAGCGCCGCGTCGACGACGGCGAAGATGGCCGTCGCGGCCCCGATGCCCAGCCCGACCGACGCGACGATGGTCAACGCCAGCACGGGCGCGCGGAACAGGCCGCGGACCGCGATGCGCGCGTCCTGCACGAGGTCTTCGATGGTCAGCCGCCTGCGCATCCCGCCCTCCCTCACTGCGTGTTGACGCCGGCAGTAGCGGCGCGTCGCGTCGACGTCGCCGAAGCGGCGCCGCGCTTCCGCCCGCGCCTCGTCGGGCGCGAACCCCTCGCGAATCAGCGCCGCCGTCCGGCGCTCGAGATGGTCGTGCAGCTCCGCGTCGACGTCGGCGGCGATCTCGGCGGACCGCCGCCGCAGGAACCAGAACGGCTTGCGTTTCTGCCCCATCCGGCTACACTCCCCGCAGAATGCCCTCGAGGGCGCGCGCGTAGCGGCGCCAGTAGGACTTCTGTGCCGCCAGCCGGCGGCGCCCGTCGGGCGTCAAAGTATAGAAACGGGCGCGGCGGTTGTTGTCCGAGGCGCCCCACTCGGCCTCGACCAGCCCCTGCCGCTCGAGGCGATGCAGGGCCTGATAGAGCGCGGCGTCCTCCACGCGAAGGTCGCCCCCGGATCGCTCTTCTATCGCGCTGGCGATCGCGTAGCCGTGCACCGGCCGGGGACCGATCGCGCCGAGGATCAAAAGGTCGAGGGTTCCCTGCAGGAGCGGCAGCGGCGGCATATTCCCCTTAGACGGTGAGGGGAGCGAATCGGTTGACTGGTGTGGTGTGGAGGACTCATGGTCGCAGCCATCGGCGTACTGTGGACCGTCGCGCTGGTCTCGCAATCCGCTCCGACGCCGGCGGCCCCGCCACGTGCGGCCGGTTTGATTGTCGGGCGGGTGGTCGACGGCTCGACCAACAGTCCCATTGCCGGCGCGATCGTCAGCATCCTCAGCGGATTCGGCCCGGGGTCCCCGCCGCGCGCGATGACCAGCGCCGGCGGGTACTTCGTGTTCCGGAAGCTGCCCAGGGGATCGTATTCGCTGGCCGCGACGCGGCCCGGCTACGTCGACGGCGCCTACGGACGGCGGCGGCCCGGCGGCACCGCCGCCTCGCTGCAACTCCAGGACGGCGAGCGCGTCAGCGGGGTCGTCATCGCGATGTGGCGGCAGGCCGCGATCGGCGGCACGATCAGCGACGAAGCCGGCGAGCCGGTCATCGGCGCGCAGGTGACCGCGTATCAACGCCGCTTCGCCGGCGGACGCGACCGCATCCTGCCGGCGGGCACCGCGACGACCGACGATCGCGGCGCCTACCGCATCGCGGCGCTGTCGCCGGGCGAGTATCTGGTCGCCTTCATCTGGAAGGAAACCTCGGTGCCGGCGGCGACCGCCGAGCTGCTCCGGACCGCGCCGTCCACCAACGACCCGAAGGCGCAGGATGCGCTGCGCGAGCGGTTCACGCTCGGCGCTTCGCTCGCGGTACCCGGGTCGTCCACGGCGATGCAGGTCGGCTCGTCCGTGCGCGACCTGCCGTCCGACATGCCGGTCCCTCCGCCCTCCAGCGACAGCGTCTACATCTACCCATCGCAGTTCTACCCCGGCGTGCCCTCGCCGGCGCGATCGACGGCCATCGTTCTCGCCTCAGGACAGGAGCGCCCCGGCGTCGACTTCACGCTGACACCGGTGAAAACCGTACGCGTATCGGGAACGCTCCTCGGCCCCGACGGCCCGGTCGCCACTGCCGCCATACGCCTGGTCGCGACCGGCGACGACTCGTTTCCGCAGCTCGAGACGTCGGCCACGCTCACCGGCGACGGCGGCGAGTTCACGCTCCTCGGCGTGCCGCCTGGACAGTACACGCTGAAGGTCCTGCGAACGCCGCGTCCGGCGGCGCCCGCGGCGGGTACCACGACCACCATGACGCAGATCCAGGTCGGCTCCTCCATGGTGATGACGACGACGGGCCCGCTGCCAGGCGGCACGCTACCGCCGCCGACGCCGGTGTCCGACGAGCCAACGCTCTTCAGCGACACGCCGGTGAACGTCGGAACCCGCGATGTGGCTGACGCCCTCGTGACCCTGCAACGCGGCCCGCGGATCGCCGGACGGTTCGAGTTCGATGGCGCGCACGATCGCCCCGATGCCAGAGCGCTGATGCGCATCCCGATCACCCTCGATCGCGTCGACGTCACGCCCGCCAGCAACGCGAGGGTGGCGGTCCTGCCGGGGCACGCCGACGAAACCGGCGCGTTCAAGACGCCCGCGGTCGCGGCCGGCCGCTACGTCGTCCGCGTCGGCGGAATCCTTCCGGACTGGACGCTGAAGTCCGTCACGGTCGACGGACGCGATGTGTCCGACTCCCCTCTCGACCTGCGCGCCAGCGACGTCAACACCGTGATTATCACGTTCACCGACAGGCCGACGAAGCTGAACGGCGTGGCACGGACGGCCGAGGGCTCCGCCGACGCCGACGCTGTCGTCGTCGTCTTCCCGGTCGACCAGAGCGCGTGGTCCGATTACGGCTACAACCCGCGACGCGTGCGCAGCACGCACGCCGGGCGCGATGGCAGCTACACCATCGCCGGCCTGCCCGCCGGCGACTACTACGTCGCCGCGATTCACGAGGACACCACGCCGCAATGGCAGGAGCCGCGCGCGCTGGAAGCGCTCGCGCGTGCCGCAACGCAGGTACGCCTTGGCGACGGCGATACGCGAACCCAGGATCTCAAGGCCGTAAGAGGAGGCCCGCAGTGATACGGCGGGGCGCCGCGCTGCTGAGTGCCGCGTTGTCGGTTGCCGCGCCGGCCTACGCGCAGGTACGTGACGCGCCGTCAGTCGCGGCAACCGGCACGGGCGCGGTCGCCGGAACGGTCGTGACCGCCGATGCGCCGCCGCGCCCGGTGCGGCGGGCGGTCGTCACGCTGAACTCCGTGCCTGCGCTCGTCGGCCGCACGACCGTGACCGACGACGAGGGGCGGTTCATTTTCACGGACCTGCCCGAGGCGCGCTATTCGGTGACCGCGACGAAACGTGGCTGGGTCGCGGGCTCTTATGGCGCGACCGCGATCGGCCGTCCCGGCCGCACGCTGCAACTGGACGCCGGCGCGCGCGCGAGCGCGACGATCCGCATGGCTCCTGGCGCGGTGATTGCCGGAACGATCGTCGATCAATTCGGGCAGCCCCTCGCCGGCACGCGGCTTCGCGTCATGAAATACGGATATTCAGTGCTGACCGGAGACCGCCGGCTCAATCAGGTCGGGTTCTCCAGCTCCGGGCCGGACGACCGTGGCGCCTACCGCATCTACGGCCTCGCGCCGGGCGACTACTACGTATCGGTGACCAACGCCGCCACGCCCCTCGCCAGCGGACGCGACCTCCACCTGACGAGCGACGTGGACGTGCAGGACGCGCTGCAGGCGGCGCAGCGGGCCGACACCACGCCGCCGGCCGACGTGGCGCAGCCGAACGTCGGCTTCGCACAGATCTTTTATCCGGGAACGGCCTCGGTCGCGCAGGCGACCCCCATCACGCTGCGCCAGGGCGAGGAGCGCGCGGGCGTCGACTTCGTCGTCTCGTACTCGCCGACGGTGCACGTCGACGGAACGGTGACGTCACCCGCGGGGACGCCTGTGGCGGCGCGTGTCAGCCTCGTCGCCAACGACCCGGCGTCCCCGTCGGTGGGCATCGAGAGCATCCACACCACGACCGCGAGTGTCGACGGGCGCTTCACGTTCTCGGAAATCGCGCCCGGCCCGTACGTCCTCTCCGCGCATGGATCGCTTCCGCCCGATGCGGCGGACGCGCGGCCGCAGATCCTGACCGGCAGTATGGAGCTCGACGTCACGCCGGATGGAGCGAGCGGCGTCGTGCTGGCGCTGCAAACCGGCCTGACCGTGAGCGGCGCGATCCGCTACGAAGGGGCCGCGCCCGGACCGAATCTCTCCACGGTTCGTGTGTCGCTCTCGGCCGAGCAGAGCGGCTCCGGCGTCACGGTGTCGACGGCCGGCGCCGCCACGGTCAAGGACGGGCAGTTCACGTTCAGCGGCGTTTCTCCCGGGCGCTATCGCCTCAGCGTCAGCCAGACGGTGCCGCCGGCACCGTGGCGCGTGCGCTCCGCCACGATGCTCGGGCAGGACGCGCTGGATCTCGCGGTCGACGTGCGGCAGAACGTCGCCGACGCGGCGATCACGCTCAGCGATCAGCTCTCGGAGCTGACCGGCAGGCTCGAGTCCGCCGGCGCGAGCGCCGCCGCGCCAGACACGATGGTCCTGTTCTCCACCGATCGCGCGCACTGGCGGCCGCAGTCGCGGCGGATCATGACCTCGCGCATCGCGACCGACGGATCGTTCGCGTTCGCCAACGTTCCGCCTGGCGATTACCAGCTCGCGCCCGCCGAAGACGTCGAGCCGGGCGAGTGGTTCGACCCGACGTTCCTGCAGCGTCTGTCGCCGGCCGCCATCCGCGTGACGATTGCCGAGGGCGAGAAGAAGGTGCAGAACGTCAGGATCGGAGGCTAGGTGACGCCCGCCACGCTCCTGCTTGCGCTGTCGCTCTTCGCACAGGCCGGCGAGCACACAACGATCGTGGCCGGCCGGGTGGTCGACGCGGCAACCGGCCGCCCTGTGTCCGGCGCGGTCCTGTGGACGGCCGGCAGCGCCGTCGCGGAACCCGGCGCGTCGGGCCGCGTCCGCGTCATCACCAACGCCGCGGGGCGATTCGTGTTCCGCGGGGTCGCGCCGGGCATGCTCGTGCTGACCGCCATCAAGGCGGGTTACGTCAACGCGACGACGGGACAGCGGCGTGCCGGCGGCACGGGCCAGCCGCTCCACGTCGACGGCATGCATCCGGTCGAAGACGTCCAGATTCGCATGTGGAAGTTCGCCGCGATCGCGGGCACCATTGTCGATGAGTACGGCGACCCCGCCGTGAGCGTTCGCGTTCAGGCGCTGCGGCGAACTTTCGTCGCCGGCGCCGTCCGATTCGAAGAAGCGGCGTCGGCCATGAGCGACGACCGCGGCGTGTATCGCATCGCCGGCCTCACGCCAGGCGAGTACATCGTCCGCGTTCCGTCGACGCAGACGTCCGTCCCGTCGGAGTTGATGGATGCGTTCTTCGGCGGCACGCCGCTCTCCGACACGCAGCTCGCGCTGGTCTCCCGCGAGATGCACGCGATCGGCTCGACCGTTGCGCCGGCCGGATCCGGGTACGCGATGCGCGCCGGCAACACGACGTGGTCGCTGCCGCCGGGCTCGTTGACGCCCGCCGCGAGCGGCACGGGCACGATCGTCTACCCCACGGTCTACTTTCCGGCGGCGGCCGCGGCCGCACAGGCCTCCGTCGTCGCGCTTCGTTCGGGTGACGAGCGCACCGGCGCCGATATGCAAATCCGCCCCGTTCCAGGCCTGCCGGTGTCCGGCACCGTTCTCGGTCCGAGCGGCGGCGTCCCGATCATCGCGGTCCGCCTCGTGCCGGCGCAGGACGAGGGCACCACGACGCCGCTCAGCGTTGCGACCACGATGACCGACTGGTCCGGCGCGTTCACGTTTCCCGCCGTTCCACCGGGCCAGTATTCGCTGCGGGTGGTACGCGTGCCCCGCCCGGATCCAGACGTCGACGGCACGCCGCGCGTCAGCTCCGCGCCGGGGGGACGCATGACGATCGCGTCGAACGCGCCCGCCGCGCCGGCTCCCCCGCCGCCGGTGCCCGCCGACGCCACGCTCGCGGCCCAGGTTCCGCTGTCGATCGGCGATTCCGCGATTGACGACCTCGCGGTCGCGCTCGTGCCTGCTGCGCGCGTCAGCGGCCGCATCCGTTTCCTCGGCACGCGCGAGGCGCCGTCGCCGGAGACGATCGCCGGGATGCGCGTTGCGCTGACGCCCGCCGACGGCAGCGGCATCGCCGCGCCCGACGAAGTCGCGCGCGGTGTCCACGCCAACGAGGACGGGAGTTTTCGCAGCTACGGGTTCCCGCCGGGCCGCTACGTGCTCGATGTAATCCCGCTCTCGAACCGCAGCGGCTGGTATCTCGAGACGGCGATGGCACAGGGACGCGACGTCGCCGACCAGCCCTTCGAGCTGGCGACGAAGGATCTCGACGACGTACTGATCACGTTCACGGATCGGCCATCGGCCATCGGCGGTACGGTCACCGGCACGCGCGGCGGCGACGGCTCCGCCCTCGTCGTCGCGTTTCCAGTCGATGAGGCATCGTGGGCCGGCGCGTCGCGGCGCATCCGCGGCGTGCGCGCGGCGGAAGACGGCACCTTCCTGATTCAGGCGCTTCCGCCCGGCGACTATCGCGTCGCCGCCGTGCAGGACGACATGGTCGGCGAGTGGAACGATCCGGCGCTCCTCCGCGCCCTCGCCGCCGTGGCACCCACCGTTCACGTGCTCGAAGGAGAACGCAGCGACGTCGCGTTGCGCGCCGCGTCCATCACGATCAAATGAAGACGCTGACGCCGGCGGCCGCGCTGCTCCTGCTCATCGTCCTGCCGTCGACAGCGGCGGCGCAGACACGCGACGTCCGCGCGTCCGCCGGCGGCGGATCGATCAGCGGCGTCGTCCTGAGCGCCGACGTCGAGGCCGCGCCCGTCCGGAAAGCGCGCGTGACCTGCACCGGACCGGATGCGCCCGGCCGGACGACGATCACCGACGAGCGTGGGCGTTTTTCCTTTGCCGGCCTCCCTGCCGGGCGCTACACCATTGCCGCGTCCAAACCGACCTGGGTCACGACGGCGTACGGCGCGGCGCGGCCCATGCGCGCGGGGACGCCCGTCCCGCTGACGGCCGGAGAGACGCTGCGGCTGGTGCTCCGTTTGACCCGCGGCGCCGTGATCACAGGAATCGTGACCGACTTCGACAACCAGCCGGCGTCCGGGGCCAACGTGCGGGCGCTGCGATACGAAATGGTGCAGGGCGAGCGCCGCCTCGCCGACGCCGGCAGCGCGACGACGGATGATCGCGGCGCGTATCGGATCTTCGGACTTGCCGCCGGCGACTATCTCGTCGCCGCGTCTACTCCCGGTGTTGGCGGCACGACGGACGGCGAGCTTCACCTGACCAGCGACGCCGACGTGCGGGACGCATCCGCCGCCGCGCCGACCGCCAGATCCTCTGAGGCGGTCGCGCTGGCCCCGGTCTTCTTCGCCAACGGCACCAGCGCGTCGCAGGCAAATACGATTTCGCTGGGTGCCGGTGAGGAGCGGACCGGCATAGACGTCACCCTCCACCTCGTGCGCACGGCGCGCGTCGAAGGCACCGTGAGCCTGCCCGACGGCAGCGTGCCCGGCTTCGCCGAGGTCAATCTCATCGCGCAGGGATCGAGCCGTTCCGCCGCCGCAGCGGAGAACCTTCGCCGATCGCACCCGGGCAGCGACGGGTCGTTCGTGTTCACGGGCGTTCCACCCGGCACCTACGAACTGATCGCGCGCGGATCGGAACCGATGACCAACACCGCCCGCCCTCCCGCTCCGGAGCAGATCGTGTGGGCCTCGGCGCAGTTCGCGGTCGACGGCGAGCCGGTCACGGGGCTGTCTCTTGCGCTCGAGCCAGGCCTGACGGTCGCCGGACGCGTGCAATTCACGGCGTCGCCGCTCCGGCGTCCCGCGCTGTCGGCCATCCGCATCTCGCTGCTGCCCTCCGGTGGCGATAGCTCGATCGCCTTTGCGCCGGCAGCCGTCGCGGTACACGACGATGGGACGTTCCGGATCGCGGGCGTGGTGCCGGGACGCTATCGCATCAGCGCGTCGTTCCCCGGCAGCAGCCGGCCCGGCGGATGGCTGGTCGACTCGATCGTCGCCAATGGCGGGGACGCGCTCGATGCGCCGATGACCGTCGCGCCCAATCAGCACGTGCTCGACGCACTCGTCACCTTCACCGATCGCCTCGGCGAGATCGCGGGGTCCGTGCAGGCAGACGCCGGTACGCCGGGTGACTATACCGTGGTGCTCTTTCCGGAAGCTCAGCAGTTATGGTTGCCGCAGTCGCGCCGGATCCAGGCCACGCGCGCCGCGTCGGACGGCGCCTACGCGTTCCACGGCGTGCCGCCGGGCACGTATCGAATGGGAGTGAGCCCGGACGTGGAGAACGGCGAGTGGTTCGATCCGGCGTTCCTGCAGCGGCTCGCGGCAGGCGCCGTTCGCGTGACCGTGGCTCACGGTGAGAAGAAGATCCAGGACGTGCGTACCGCGCGCTGAGGGATCGCCCCCGCGAAATGTGACACCCCTGTGAAACGTGACGAAAGGTGTGACCGGTTTCCCATCTGATTGAGACGCCGCGTCGTCCAAATGCCGGATGCCGCGTCGTGTGCCGCGGCGGCAAACGCGCGCCGCCGTATCTGTCCCCTCACCCGTCCCGGCGGCACTCACCCTCTGGCTGCTCGCCGCCCTCGCGCTGCCGCGCCTCATCCGGATCCTTTATCCGGCCGTCTGGGTGGAAGACGACGTGCTGCTGCAATGCGCCCTGTCGGTCGCGAAGGGCTTGCGTCCGTACCTGGACTTCGCGCACGCGCAGATGCCACTGCTCGAGTGGGTCGCCGGCCTCTATATTCACGTCTTCGGCGCCAGCCACGTGCGGATGGAGATCCTGAACGCAGTGGCGATCTACGCCACGAGCCTTCTCGTGTTCTTCGTGAGACGCCGCGCCGCCGGCGGCCGGGCTGCGACGGCGGCGTCCCTCCTCTACGCCTGGCACTCGCTCGTGTTCCGCTATCACGTGTGGGCGCGCGAGTTCTTCGTCAGCGCGCTCGTACTCGGAGCTATCCTCCTGCTGCTGGACCGCAGCCGCGCCTCCTGGAGACACAGCGCGGCCGCGGCCACGCTGCTGTCGACGGCCTGTGCCATCAAGCTGACGGCGACCGTTTCGACGGCGGCGCTCCTGCTCTTCGTTGCGATCGGGCAGCGGTCCCCCCGCCGCGCCGCGATCGTCGGCGCGATGTTCGCGTGCGAGTTCGGTGCGTTCGTGAGCGGCTGCTGGTGGCGGTACGGCGACAGCTTCTTCTTCCAGGCGTTCCTGTTCCACTTTTTGAAGGGAGCAGATCCGGGCGCCGGCCCGGCGTACCTCGCGTCGCTGCTCGACGTGCTTGGCCCGCTCGCGCTCCTTGGCGTCTGGCACCTGCAGCGCACCCACTGCTGGAATCACGCGCTCGGCATTGTCTCGACCGTGCTCACGGCGTACCTCCTGTTCTTCTGCGTCCTCAGCCCCACCGCCTGGGGCCACAACTTCCTCGAGGTATGGCCGTTCATCGCCATTCTCGGCGGCGCCGGCGTGGCATGGTTCATCGAGGCGTGGCCAGGATCGCCGCTCCGTCTGGCCGCCGGCGCGGCCGTCGTCGCGATCTCCCTGATCTGGATCACGCCGCTCGACAACGACTCGAACCTGCGCGGCAGCCGGTACGGCTTCGGATTCGTGTCGCGTCGCGAGCTCAGCGAGCTCGCCACCGCGCTGAACAGCGGCACCGCCGCAAGCGACGAAGTGATCGCCCCCTCTTTCATCGCCTTCGAGGCGAACCGGGTGCAGGCGATTCGCTACCCCGAGAACTACGGGGTGATGACCGCGACCGACGACGTGCGGCGATCGGCGGGATTCTGGGCGGCACGCGCGCAGTTCGGCGGCAAGAGCTTCTTCGAGCTGATCGATCAGACCTCCGACATCTGGAACCGCGAGGTCGTGCGCGACCTCGCCCCCGGAGGCCGCGTCAACGCGATGATCCCCGACTCGCCCATTCAACTCCTGCCCCTGGTCAACGCCTCGCCGGCGGCGCTGGCGGAGCGCGGGTTTCATCCCGCCCTGCAGTCCGAGCACTTCGTGCTCTGGCTCCGCCACGGCGAGACGTCGATCGCCAGATAGCGTGGCCGAAACTGCCAACCCGTTCCGGAACGAGTTGGCAGTTCCCGCAACCAGAGGCCCGCCCGTCAGCGCACAGTCAGCCGCAGTTGCTGCGTACCGTTGCCGCTCGCGATGTTGGCCACGTCCGGCGCGAGCCGGCGCTCTTCCCGCCCGCACACCAGGCCGAACTCCCACGGCCCGGGCTCCGGAAGCACCATCGCGAACAGTCCCGGCCCCGTCCGAGTGGCGGTCACGATGTGCAAGCCGCTCCGCCCAACTGGTCCCGCGGCGCGCAGATCGCAGCCCGGGTCCTGGTCCAGGACCACGGACACCGCGATACCGCGGCCGATCTCGATGTCGCCGAGCTCGATCAGCGGGAGCGGCGTGGATGGCAGCGGCACGCGCACGACGGCAAAGGCGCCGCCGCCGATCCGCAGTTCCCCGCCGCCCGCGCTCGACAACGGCAGCGCGAACCGGCCGTCGGGACCGGAGCGCGTATCGCCGCCCTTCAGCTCGAGCGGATCCTCCGCGGTCAGGTAGACCGCCGGATCCGGCACGCTGATCACGTCGACCCCCGCAGCAGGCTTCCCGGCGGCGAGCACGCGGCCGCGCGCCACGCCTGGCGACTGAAGCCGGATCGTCACCTGCGCCGCGTCCGGCCTGAGACGGACGCTCGCGCGCCCCCATTGCGGATGCCAGGCCACGACCTCGTAGTCGGCATCGCCGATCCCGTCGATCGAGGCGGTCCCGTCGGCCGCGGCGGCGGTGTCGCCCGCCAGCACCCGTCGTGGCGGCGGTTCGCCCGGCCGCCGGGGCGCGTCCTCCGCGTCGATCAGGCGGAACGCCGTGACGAGCGCGCCCGCCGCCGGCGTTCCGCTACTCGAGACAATCGTCGCCGCCACCACACGCGTCGCGTCGAGGGAGACGCGCATGGGCAAGAGCGATGGCCCGTCGGCGACCTCGGCGAGCGGCAGGTACAGCGGACCCGAGCGTGCGCTGCGGATCTCGAGCCATGCATCGGGCGGTGACGAATCGCCGGCGACCCAGAACAGGCCGGGCGCGACCTCCGCCACTCGCACGTCGACGAGAGGGCCCGTCTGGAGCCGCACCGTCCGCGCGCGCTGCGGGGCGGCGGTCGCGTGCGCCGCCGTAACGAGCAGCCTGGGCGGCACCGACCCATCACGGTCGGCGACCTGCAGCGCCCTTCCCCAGCCTGTCTCCCGCAACGGCGCTGCGGAACGAGCGCCGACAACGGCCGACAGAACATGTCTGCCCGGATTCCCCACCACCACGCCCGCCCGATCCAGCTCGACGCCCATGCACGCCCAGCGGGACGCGTCGGCCCACCAGCACGAGGGCCAGGCGCTTGCCTGCGCGCCGCTCTCGCTCAACCACTTCAGCGGCGCGGTCCCGTGCGGCCCGTTCGCGACGCCGCCAGTCACCGTATGACGCCAGACACCGTCAAGACGCCGCTCCTCGCTGTCGGCGCGCACGAGGAATGGACCGTCGAGCACGTAGGCCTCATCCGCGCGCTGCAATTGGACGACAACCGCGCCGGAGACGGAGAAAGTGATGGTGGTGAGGCCACCGTCACGAGCGATGGTGAATGGGATCGACGCCGGCGCCGAGTCTTGCTGCCACGCATACACGGCGACGTGCGTCACCGCCGGTGGCACGTTGGCATACGCGATCGTCGCAGTCATCGTCTGCGTTTTGCGAAAGCCTGCTCGATCTGCTCGAGCCGCGGCTGTTCGTCGGGGTCGATCAACGCGAGCGGCAAGCACCGGCCGTCTTCGAGCATGACGAACCGTGTGCACACCGAGTCGAGGTCGTAGAGGCGGTGCGAGGAAAGGAGGATGGCGGCGCCGGCGCGCATGCGGCGGCGCAGCGTATCGGTCAGCCACGCCGCGCCGCCCGGATCGAGGCCTTCCCACGGCTCGTCGAGCAGCAGGATGTCCGCGGGCGGGCCGCCGAGCAGCACGCGCAGGCCGAGCGCCTGGCGATTGCCGCGCGACAGCCTGCCGATCGACCGGCGTTCCGCCGCCGCCACGCCGAACAGCGACGCCCACCGGCGAGCGCTGACGTGCGGCGGGAGCGTGGTCTCGCCGCCGAAGTAGCAGACGCGAGGGGGCGTGAACGGCTCGCGCGGCAGCCAGCGGACACTGCCGCGATCGGGACGCATCAATCCCGCCGCAATCCGCATCATCGTCGTTTTGCCGGCGCCGTTGGCGCCGAGCAAGCCGACCGCTTCGCCGCTGCGGACCTGCAGCCACGCGTGGTTGAGGACATCGTGCCGGCCGAACGACTTCGATACGGCAGACAGCTCGAGTGCCGTTTTCATGAATGCTCCACCAGGAAGAGATCAAGCCGCGACCCGGCCCGCCAGGTCCACAGCAGCAGCGTGAGCGCCGTGACAGACGCCGCCGCCACCGCGGCGCCGCTCACGGCCGGGCGCGGGCCGAGCAGCAGGAACGGGCAGAGGAAGATCGCACCAGCGGTCCGCACGATGGACCAGGGAGACGCCTGCCCCGATGCCGGCGCGAGCAACTCGGCGTGCCGCAGCAGCAGGAGCACGAGCACGCCCATCCACAGCGCGCCGGCCCCGCCGCGCGGGAGCGCGAACCCCGCCGCCCACGAGACGGCGCTCACGATCAGGAACGCGAGCAGGCGCGAGCCGGCCAGCGCCGACAACGCGGCCTCGCTGCCGCTCACCCACGCAGTGGCCGACACCACGGCCCACGCGAGCGCACCCGGCGCAATCGATGCGCACCAGTGCGCCGCGAGCGCTCCGGTGCGCGCGGCGCCATGGCCCAGGACCGGATCGAAGTGGCCGCGCCGCGCCGTCACGAAGAAACCACTCGACGCCAGGAACATCTGCACGAACAGGATCAGGCCGAGGCCTGAGTCGAGCTCGGCGGGGTTCAGCTCGATCGCGATCACCGCCAAGATCGCCACCAGGGCCAGCACGGCGAGCCCATAGGTGGGATACGGCCGCAGCACGAGAAAGAACTTCACCACGTCTTCACCTCGCCGACCGCACCGTTCGAGAGCAGGAGCACGACGCGCCCGCCGCCTGCACGCAGGATGAGCCGCGCCGGCCGCTCGAGCCGCGCGCGACCGCGCGGCGCGCCGTCCTTGCCATAGCGGGCCAGAATCCAGCCGCCGGGCTGATCCTCCTGGCCGGATGCGGCGGCGCCGCTGCTCAGGATCCACAGGCTGCGGTCGTCCTCGAGGTATGCGTCGCGGACCGGACGCCGCGGGTTGTCGGATGTGAGCAGCGCTTCCGGCGGCACGACCTCGAGGCCGGGCAGGTCCACACGCCGCGTCGCCCCTTCGTCGGTCACCAGGAACACGGCGGCCTCGTCGGGAAACCAGCAGGGACGCTCGGCGCCACGCGCCGCACCACACGACACCATGTTCAGCGCCGCCGCCGAGGCACGCGCCAGCCGTTCGAAGGAGCGGGTCGTGATGTCGCTCCATCGCGTCCGTACGCGGCCGTCGATTCCACCGCTGAGCAGCGCCGGCCCTGGCGCCGTGAACGTGGCCTCCTGGAAGACCAGACGATTACCGGCGGCGAAGAGGCCGAAGTGCGATGTGGCGAGCGGCAACAGCTCGCCGATGCGTCCGTCTTCCTCGACGCGTGCCAGGGTGCGCCGCCCCTTGAGCGTCCAGAGCGAGCCGTCGGAGAGACGGGCCAGGCTCCAGCACGACTCACCCGCGGGCAACCCGAGGTGCACGCGCGAGGCGCGAGACGCGAGGACGTCGATGCGCACCAGGTCGATGCCCCCGGCGAGCAGCGTCACCACCTCGTCGCCGACGCGCCCCCCGATCACTTCGGCCCCCATCACCGGCCCGAACAACGGCGTGACCGTCAGCAGGGCGGGCGCCTGCCCGGCCGATTCGGCCCGGCAGGCGCCCAACGCGACGGCCAGCATCATGACGCCGGCCCAGCGCGCCATCTAGGCTCCGACCAGCTTGATGCGCACGCACTCGGTGTAGTCGAGCTCGCAGTCGAGGCCTGCGGCCCAGCGGTACCAGAAGCTGTCGATCTTGGCCGCGGCCTCGTAGCAGTCGGCGAGATCGGTCGTGCACCCGGCGATCGCCGGACGCGGCGCGGCGGCGAAGCCGCACAGCATCACCAGGGCCAACAGGGTCTTCTTCACCATTGCATTCCTCCAGACTGGTCCGGCACGAACCTCTGCGGACGACCCGCCGCGCCTATGCCATCCCGATTTGCCGTCGGCTTCCCGGCACGTGTCGCCGAAACCGCGCGTCGGTGCGATTCCGGTCGGTAGTTCAGATAGGACATGAGCGTGTGGTACGAGATCCCCAGCTCGCGGCAGGTCCGGCGCTTGTTCTCCGCACAGCGCTCGAACACGAGGCGTGCGTACCGGCTGCCCCAGGCTCGCATCGAGTCGCAGCCCTCGGATGCCGGCAGCAGCACCGGCGCGTAGCCGTCGAGGACGAACGGCGGCAGATCGTCGAGCTGCAGCGCGTCGCCGGTGGCCAGGGCGAGCGCGTGCTCGATGACCCGCTGCAGCTCGCGGACGTTTCCCGGCCAGCGATACGTCACCAGGGCGTCGGCCGCCGCCTGCGACAGACGCAGCTTGCGAAAGTCGCGATGCAGCGCGAGGAAGTATTCGGCGAGCTCGATGATGTCGTCGGGCCGTTCGCGCAGCGGCGGGACCGCGATGCCGACACCGTGCAGCCGGTAATAGAGATCGAGCCTGAACTTGCCGCGCTCGACCAGGTCGGACAACGGCTGGTTCGTCGCCGCGATGATCCGCGTGTCGACCGGATGGACGCCGATCCCGCCGACGCGCTCGACCGACATCTCCTGGATCGCCCGCAGCAGCTTGGCCTGCGCGGCAAGCGACAGGTCCCCCACTTCGTCGAGGAAGAGCGTGCCGCCGTGCGCGTGCTCGAACTTGCCGCGGCGTCCCCGCACACCGGTCGCCGTCCGCTCTTCGATGCCGAAGAGCTCCGCCTCGAGCAGCGTCTCGACGATAGCGGCGCAGTTGACGGCGATGAACGGCCCGCCGCGCCGTGGCGACAGCTCGTGGATCTGCCGCGCGACGAGCTCCTTGCCGACGCCCGATTCGCCGTCGATGAGGACGGTGAAGTTGCTGGCGGCGACGCGCTCCATACGCGCGCGGACGGTACGGATCGCCGCGCTCGATCCGACGATCGGCGCCGCGCCGCTGGTGTGGGGCGCGGCCCCGACGCCGAGGAGGCCGGACCGCTGCGCGCGGTCGATCGTGAGCACGAGCGCCGCCAGCTCGCGGGCCGAGTCGAGCAGCTGCCGGTCCCAGGCGTCGAACGCGTCGGTGCCAGGCTCGAACACGGCATCGATCGCACCGAGCGTGAAGTCGCCGGACCGCACCTCGACCGACAGCGCGTGAGCCGGAGGCCGCGGCATCGGCGGCCCGTCGCGCAGCTCCACTTCTCGCGCGTTGAGCAGGTCGCGCAGCTCGCGCTCGAAGCGGTCGCGCAGCGCGCGCGCCTCGCGGCACGACGGCAGCGCCGCCGCCGCCGCGCTGATGAGCGACATGACCCCGCGCCGCCGTTCGCCGCCACGCTGCCAGCCTCGAATCATCGTTGACGTCCTTTCGTGGGAGGCTGGCCGCCCTTCCAAGTCCGGTGCCACAACGGCCGGCTGCAATTCGGCGCTCATTTCGTGTCTCTTTTCGCCGGCCGGGGCCCGTGCTCGCGCAGATCGGGCACGCGATACCCGCCGTGAGTCGCGACTTCTCGCGCCCACTCGAACGTGTCGGTGAAGCAGATGGCCGCCCGGTACGTCGGGCCACGATCCGGATCGAGGGCGCTGACGCCGCAGCGGACGACCGTACCGGACACGCGGACGCGGCGGTCGGAGCGCTCGAACTGCACTTCGACGTCGGCGCCCGGCCGCAACGGGCGCGGGGCCTCGAGCAGGGCGCCGCCCGTGCTCAGATCCACGACGTGGACGCGATGCCCCGGGCGGACGCGCGCCGCCCATCCTCCCGCTCCCGACCGCCTGGCCTGGCGCCGCTCAGACATCGCTCCATCTCCCCTTCACGAAGTCGAACTTCAGCACGCGGATGCGGCCAGTGACGCCGAGCACCCGGACTGCGTACTGCGATCGGTCGCGCCCGTGGACGTACAGCGTCCCGGAGGTGGCCGTGCCGTCGGGATTGAGCGAGAGCACCTTGGACGTGCCGAGCCGCACGCCGTCGGCGCCGTTCGCCGGCTGCCCGTCGGCATCGGGGACGCCTTCGAGAATCCCGAAGGCGACCCCGCCGAAGTGTGCGTCGAGCCGTTCGGGCTCGTTCAGTGTCCTGTCCACGCCGCGCTGGATCTCCGACGTGCGCAGGCCGTTGTGGTTACCGTCGGCAACGCGACTGATGCAGTAGTCGGCGCCGACGGCCTCGAATCGCAGCCCGTTCGTAGTCCATTGCTTGATCGCCGTGAACCGCGCGTCGAGCACCTGGGCCGCCAGGTAGCGCGCCGCCGAGCGCGTTCGGAAGTCGTCGAGAGCGCGCAGGCCCTGCGGCACGGCCAGGGCCGTGAGCGTTCCCGCAATCGCCATCGAGAACAGCAGCTCGATGAGCGAGAAGCCGGGGTGGGGCCGCATGGGCCGCGCGCCATCGGACGAGGGTCCTCGCACCGCGATGTTTACAGCGAGGACCCGGACGGGACGGCCTTGTCGCCGACCGTGAGCATCGGCTTCAACTTGAGGAACGTCTTCTCGCCGAAGCCCTTGACGTTCATCAGGTCCTCGATCTTCTTGAAGCTCCCGTTCTGCTTCCGGTAGTCGAGGATGCGCTGCGCCGCCTTGGCGCCGACGCCCGGCAGCGCCTCGAGCTGTGTCTGCGACGCAGTATTGAGATTCACGGGAGACGTCGGCGCGGGCGTCGCCTTCGATGCGCGCGCGGACTTCGTCGGCGCGGCCGCAGCCGGCGACTTCGCCTGCTGCGCGGCGGCGGCGGGCAGGACGGCCATCGCCGCGACAGCCAGGAGCATGAGCAGTACTCGCATGTTCGATTCCTCCAACTGAAACGAAGAAGGTGTAGTAGCCCCGCCGCGAAGCCCGCTCGGCACCAGAGGTGTCGGGCACCGACATGAGCCTGGAAGAGCGGGGCCGCCCCGAGCTATGGCAAGGCGCGGACCGTTGCGAACACCGCGCCCGACGACCGCGCAACGTGCGGAGGAATCACGACTTGCGTGTCCATGCGCACACCGCGCGGGAATCGTGCCAGCCGCGCCGGGCCGGGATCGTCAACTGTGGTTGACACGCGGCCCCGCCAGTGGCCGATCCGCTCAGAACGAGCGGTGCATTTGAACCGAGAGGTAATCGAGCAGCAGAACCGTCAACGCGATTAGCGCCCCGAGGGAGCCCAGGCCCCAGCCCAGCGTCGCGGCGAGCACGCCGAATGTGCCGGCGCCGACCGCGAACCACCGATCGCGGGTCAACTCGCGGCTAGTTCTGGCGAGGAACACAAGGCTGAAGAGCCCCACGAACAGCGCCACCACGCTCGCCGCGACGCACGCCGGCCGGCGCGCGTAGGGGCGTTCAGGCGCGAGGAATCCCAGAAAGTAGGCGGCCACGAAGGCGAGCGTCGCCTGAACGACAAAGAAGACGAGCTCGCGCCAATCCGTCCCGGCGTTGGCCTTTCTGTCCCGCTCGAGTCCGACACCCGTCGCGAAGAAATAGCCAATCAGCCACAGCATGTATCCCCAGCGCAGGACGCCGTCCACGCTGATTGGGCCCAGGCCGACCGTCGCAACGCGACCGGCCAGAGTCCGAATGAAAAGAGAAAAGAATGCTCCCAACGTGCCGGCCACCCACAGGTGGTGGGCCATCCGGACAAACGTCAGCTCGGAGCGAGCCGGCGCGCCGGTCCGCTCGTCGTCGGGCGTGGACGTGGCGGCGGGAGGAGGTGCCAGAACGACGGGACGCCGGTTGCGGGCGTCGAACGCTCCGCGAAACCAGAGCACGCCGATGACCAGAACAGCCACGGGCCCGAACACGATCTGCAGCATCGCTCTCTCCGCGCGTTGACGGCTCGGCAGGACCTTAGCGCATCCACGGACGCCGGCGACAGTACATTCGTCTTCCGACATTCGCATTGACGCCCCGGGCCACGGCTGCGCAGGATGGAAGGGTGAGACTGCGGACGCTCGTTCTGTTCTGCGCTTTCCCCGTCGTCGCTGCGATTCACATCTCGTCCCCGGCCACGATCGCACCAGTCGTCAACGTCGACGGCACCCGCTTCACGCTCGACGAACGTCCGGCGTTCCTGCTCTTCGTCTCCTACTTCGACGCGATGCGCCGCGGCGACGCCGCGCCAGACGGCCTCGATGCCGACTTCGCGTTCTTCCGCGGCAAGGTGGACGGCGTGCGCGTGTTCGCGAACTGGCTCGCCTACGGGTGTCCGCCGAAACCGGCGACCGACACGCTGTTCGATCTCTCCGGCGTCGACGAGCGCCGCTGGCCGTCGCTGCTGCGCGTGCTCGACAAGGCGAGCGAGTACGGGCTTTTGGTGGACGTGACCTTCGATCGCGATTCCGTGCATCGCGCTGGAGGGATGAGCCGGGCCGCCTACGTCCGCGCGCTCGCGGACGTGACGCGGCGCCTGACGGGCCGCTACCCGAACGTCTACTTCGACCTGCAGAACGAGTGGGACAACCGCGGCGCCCATGCGATGACGGACGCCGAGCTCCGGGAGGCGGCCGCCGCCGTGCACCGCGACGATCCCCATCGCCTGATCACCGCATCGGGTGCCTTCGTGAAGGACGCCGGCCTGGACTTCGCCGCGGTCCACGATCCGCGCGACGCCCACTGGTTCGAGGAGGCCCATTATCGCGACGCGCTGGTCGCCGGCGTCGCGACCCTCTTTCAGGAGCCGAAGTCGTTCAGCGCGTTCTGTCCCGGACAGGACAAGGACGACATGCCCGGCCATCACGCCACGGCCGCCGTCAACGCGCGGAGGGCGGGCGCCGCCGGGTGGACCTTCCACACACGCACGGCGTTCCGGATGGACAACGCGTACAAGGGAGGCGCGAGCCGCTACGTCGATCTCGCATCGGCCGCGGAAAAGGCCGAGCTGGCGCGGCTGCGGCGCTGACGTACTCCCCGTCGAGGAGCGTCGCGTGGCATGATTCCGCCGCGATGCGATCCCGCAACGGCGTCGTTGCCGTGGTGATGGCTGCGGCCCTGACCGGATGGCAGTTGCGCGGACTCGCGAGAATGGCGAATACCGCCGTTCCGGGCCCCCTGGGCGACAATCTCGCCTTCGTCTGGAATACCTGGTGGGCGGCGCATGCGCTGAAGGCCTCCGGCTTCCGCACGGGCCTGCTCTTCGCCCCATGGGGAGCGAGCCTCGTCCTTCACAGCCATACCGTGCTGCCGTCCGCGATCGGCGCCGCCCTCCCCGGGCTTGGCACCATCGCAGCGACCAACGTCGTCGTCGCCCTGCATCTGTTTCTGAACGGCGTGTGCGCCTTCGCGCTCGCCGGACGCATGACCCGTCGCGTGGCGCCCACTCATTCAAGTTCGATCAGGTTTTGCCCAGCGGTAGCCCGGTCAACGTCACGTGGCCTGACGGAACTCAGCAGACCGTCGCCGCAGGCGAGGTGGTAACACGCACGATCGGCTTGGCAGCCGGAGCGAACGTCATTCGGTTCGAACGGCAACAACCCAGTCCCCAGGACGTGCTGTTGATCTCGGGTGTTTGGGCCGTCGATCCGGAGCTGATCGCGCTGACGCAATGAAGAGTGACAAGGAGATGGACACCATCTATCTCATGCCGCGCGAAGAGCTCAACGCGACGATCTACCTCGCGCCATATGACCCGGAATGGCCGCGTATGTTCGAGCGCGAGGCGGCACGCATCCGTGATGTGTTGGGCGACCGTGTCCTGCTGTTGGAGCACGTCGGCTCCACTTCCGTGCCTGGCCTCGCGGCCAAGCCAAAGATCGACATCGATCTGGCCGTAGCAGATACGACCGACGAAGCCGCCTATGTCCCAGACCTGGAGGCGGCAGGCTACGTCCTCCGCATTCGCGAAACCGACTGGCACGAGCACCGGCTCTTCAAAGGACCAGACGTCGACATCAACCTGCACACATTCACAATCGGATGTCTCGAGATCGAGCGGATGGTCAAGTTCCGCGACCACTTGCGCACCGATTCGGCCGACTTCCAGCTCTACCTGAACCTCAAACTCGAACTGGCGTCGCGGACCTGGCAGCACACGCAGGACTACGCCGACGCCAAATCTCACGTCGTCGAAGAGATCATCGCCCGCTCAGGCGTGACAGCCACGGCCTGCGTTCTGCACTAGTTCAGACAGAAATGCGGGGCTCGGGAGGAGTCCGAGCCCCGGTTGGGTGAGCTGTCGAGCTAGCTCGAGGTCGAGTCGCTCGTGGTGGTCGTTGGCGTCGGAGTGTTCGACGAGCCGTCAGTCGGTGCCTGGTTGGCCGGTGGCTGACCGTGGAAGCCGCCGTGGCCGCCCGGACCGGCGCCACTGAACGTGCCGTTGACCTCGTCGGTCTCGTGCTGGGTCAGGTTGGCGATCATCTGATCGGCCTGGTCCTGAGTGATCGTCCCGTCGTCGACCTTCGCCTGGATCTCGGCCTTTTCGGCCGCGACCATCGCGTCGATCAGCGTCTGGGAGTCAACGTTCTGCTGTGCCGCCAGGTCGGCCAGCGTCTGACCGTTCTGGAGAGCCGCAGTCACGTCGGCCTCACTCATGCCTAGTACCTGAGCCGCGGCGGTGATGTCGTCCGAGCCCATGCCCGGTCCGCCCATTCCGGCGCAATCTACCGAATTGGTCGTCGTTGAGCTACTGCCGCTCGAGTTGCTCGAGTCCGAGCCGCTCGAATTGGCCGGGGCGGTGGTCGCGGCCGGCGACGTCGCCGAAGGTGAGGAGGTTGGATCGGCCGCCGCGACCAGGCCCGGAACCATGATCGCCACGCCACCGGCGCCCAACATGAGTGCGCCCGTGGCCAATCCGGCCGCTATGCGCTTATGCATCTGTGTGCTCCTTGTTGCAGGACTTGAACTTGACTCGGTCTCTCGATGAGGCCGTGCGCACATCCTGCAAAGAGCAGCCTTTCGATCAGGTGACGACGCCTGAAGGTCTACGAGGCGCCTTACGTTTCCGCGCGCTGCTGTTCGCTGACCCGAGGGGCTGTCTGTTGGGCGCTATGGTCTCTCGAGGACAGATGCGGGATGCGGCGCTCAGCGACGGACAGTGCCATGGAGCCTATTCCGAAGGCGGTTGCGACTGTATTGTCCTAGGCGAGACGCCCCGGGCGGTATCAGACGCAATTTGAAAGAGGAGCCGACATGCACCGGCTGACGAGTCAAATTTCAAAGACCGTCGCTGTCCGAACGGCGCTTATGTTGGCGGCAGCTTTCTGCTTGCTCCCCGCAGGCTCACTCAAAGGTGCCGACAAGCCCGTGGCGATACCCGCGGATGCGCGCGGTGGCCCAACGATGGTCGGCGTGACGAATGCGACATATTTGGAATCAGAATCGATCCAATTCGCTCCCGATACAGAAGAACAGGCCAACGTGTTTGATGACGCGCTAACTTCGCCCTTCGCCACGCAACCGATATGGCCTATCCGTGGCTCGACAAGGAAACGCAAACCCTCGAGCTTCGTTATGCCACGGCTAAAGGGGCGCAACTAGCTGCGGAGGAGATTCAGTCCCTGAACGCTCCCAGGCTGACTGGAACGATGTCCCATTCGGACTACTCGATCGCAGACCTCGATAACGTGGCTGACGCGGTCACCCGCCTGCAAGCGGACGGACAAATGAATGCTGAACTTATATGGATGACCCGCCCCAGACGAGAAAAGGAATCGTGTTGTGGTCACCCTCTCGAAGGACGACGTCCGATTGGTGAACGAACTAGCTAATCGTTACGGTGACTCGTTCGAAGTCCGAATAGAGGAGAATCCGCGTGCTGGCTCGACCAATCGAGACAATGACTACACACCGTTCTGGGGCGGTGCCAGAATTCAGGTCCCAGTCGGGCAATGTACGACCGGATTCGCTTGGGAAGTGGGCTCAGTCCAGGCGATGCTCACCGCGGCCCATTGTGCGCCGGGCGGTGGTGCCGTCTCGTACACGGCCTATCCGTCAGCGGGCTGGATTCAGGCGGGCTATGAGGAAAATTGGAGCGCTAGTCTCGGCACGCAGCCATATACCGGCCAGAGTGCCTACCTGGGTGACGTGGCGCTGATCAGATATCTTGCGACTCAATCGGCCCCCAAGATCTACGATGGCCCACCCGCGTCGTTGCAACATGAGGATGTCACAGCCCTCGCCTTTCGTCGTCGAGAAGTCAATGACGTCGTTTACTACAACGGGTATGCGACGGGCGGCCACAACGCCGAAGTCGCCCTAGTGCGAACGAGCGTCAATTACAGCGACGATGGGCCGAACGTGTGGGCGCGCGGTGTTGTGATGGCTATCGGTGGATGTCCGGATCACGGTGATTCTGGCGCGCCCCCAGTGAAATATAGGTCCGATGGAACGGTGAGCGCACTAGGCATTCTCAGTGGTCGAGCCAACCTTGTCATGACCTGCTACGTCTTTTTCACTGATATCTACGACGTTCTCGACGGCCTACCGGGCAACCTATCCTTGTAACGGTCAGGGACCCACGTCGTGCGAATTAGGTAACTTGGCTGTAACTGCGGCCGTTATCGTCACGGTTGCGGCTGCCTGCGTCGCGGCCCTCGACAGACCAGTGCGAATTGATTTCTACAGGGTGGTGGATTCACGCACTATCGAAGTGGGTGCCGGCACTGGACCAACTTTGTGGACCAGAGTCGTGTCCGTCCAAGAGACCCCCACGCAGGTCGAAGTGGGTGTGAATGCCGCTGCGAAGCCAGGGGTCGGCACGGCCGGGCAGACCACGTTAGCTACCGTCCACCTTTCAATTGACTTGGGCGATCGGATTGTGTTTGACGCTTTGACCGGCTATGAGGTAGCCGACTGCACCCACGCCTCGACCCCGTCATCGCCGCCTATCTGCGTTGAGGCACTAGCTAATGCGCGCCTAATCCCTATTCGGTGAGGCCACTGGGGTCTTGATGCCTTGCCAGTTCCGACGATGCTTGCCTAAACCGGCCTAGTCGTCGGTGAAGCGCTCGTTATCGTCAACGGTAGGGATAGCACTTACGTCAGCACATCCGACGGGCGCCCGCAACTCGCTGCCATGTCGGACCACCCGCGCGGCGTGCGCGCGATCACGCAGGTTGGAGCGTCACCCAGTAAGCCGCCGGAATTCCCTGCCCTCGTGTCCTCGATCTTCGCGGCTAGCGCGGTGCCAGCTCATTGCCTGTCGGCTAGCGGATGCCTTTCGGTCCGGGTCACGTGCCCGACCTTTTCGGCGCGGCTGTCGCCCCCGAGGCCTTCGAAAGCCGATGCTGCTGTTCTATGACGGCGACGGGTGGAAGACTGAAGCGCCTAATTGTGGTGCCCGCATACAGCATTGCCGAATTCACCAGTCATTCATCGGCTTTCCGAGAGCAGTGCACGAAGCCCACCTATCGTCGGGACGTCGCGAGCGGAGCGAGCGTCCCAAGCGACTGTTGTGCCCGACGCGCTGGCACATGTCACTTATCGGAGTCGGTGATGCTGGTAAGGGTCGGTACAACGAAAGACGTCCTGGAGATGCGGGTCTTCGACGTGGCTGGGTCGTGGGTCACGCTGGCGAAAGCAAGCGGACGTCTGTACGCGTTCGACGACACCTGTACGCAGATGGGCTGTTCGCTCGCCGGCGGCGAACTTGAAGGCACCATCTTGACGTGCGTCTGCTGTGGGAGCCGGTACGACATCACGTCCGGTGCTGTCGTTAGTGGACCGGCACGGTGCGCGGTCCGATCGCGCATCGTGCGGATCGAAGGCGACGATCTACTGGTCGAAGCATGAGTAGGTCGCTCGTGTCGCGACCGGCGGCCGCCGTCCAAACCACAGGAACGAGAGCCCATGAAGATGTTTCTCGACGCTGCAGGCGTCGATGAGATGCGCAGTGCCGGTCGTTGGCGGTTGCATTGGGGAGGTTCACGAGTCATTCACGTGCGTATTCGTCGATCTTCATAGCAGCGCCCTACGGTCGTTCCAGCTAACTGGACAGCGTAGGAGCCTCGGCATGGCGACCGGACAATTCCTGGCCAACACCCCGATGACGTCGACCACTGGGTGGCCTATCTTTGAAGCCGCTCTTCTCGACCGTGAGCTCGTGGCCGATCGGACGATGGCCTTTCGCTTTGCGAAGCCTGACGGCTGGACCTACCGCGCAGGTCAGTTCGTCGACATAACGCTCCTCGACCCTCCGGAGTCGGATGTCGAGGGCAACACACGGGGCTTCTCCATTTCGAGTGCGCCAAGCGAACACGTGATCATGATCACCACGCGCCTGCGTGGGTCAGCGTTCAAGCGCGTCCTGCAGATCGTGCCGTTAGGCACGCCGGTCAAGGTTGAAGGCCCGTTCGGAGATCTGCGGCTGCACAACGCGAACCGGCCTGCAGTCGTGCTTACGGGCGGGATCGGGATCACGCCATTTCGGAGCATCCTCCTGGAGGCGGCCCACGCCGGACCTCTTCCTTATCCGGTCTTTGTCCTCTACGCCAATCGACGGCCGCGCGACGCCGCATTTCTCGATGAGCTTCGCGGGCTCGCGGAACAGGACCTGAATCTGACCTTTGTTCCAACAATGTCGGCGCTCGAGGACTCCGACGCGTGGGACGGCGAGACGGGCCACATCGATGCTTCCATGCTTGGCCGTTACCTTGGCGATCTGGCCGACGCGATCTACTACTTGACAGGGCCACCCGGGATGGTCGCCGGACTTCGCTCGATGCTCCTCGACACGGGCGTAGACGAGGACGACATTCGCACGGAAGAGTTCACGGGCTATTGAACGGACGCCTGCGAATTGGACGAGTGAACGGCCGGTACGCAGTAACGTCATTCGATGATCACAAGCGTAAGCAGCACGCGACGCGCACCTATCGATCGCTCTGCAGATCGCCACGTCGCGGTGGTCGCGATTGCGGTTTCGATCGCATTTCTCGGCGCTGCTCTAGCTTCGTTGGTTGTCCCTGCAGAAGTGCGCCGCGGCTTGTGGCTGCCCCTCCACCTGGCGCTCGCGGGCGGCGCCTCGACAGCCATCGCCGGGTTGCTTCCGTTCTTCATCGCCGCGTTCGCAGCGGCCCCGCCGACGCGACCTGTTATCCGCGGTGCGAGCGTGGCGTGCGTAGCCTTCGGGGCGTCGCTGGTCGCAATCGGTGTCACAGCGACGATGGCAGTAATTGCCGCCGCGGGAGGCATCCTGTTCATCACAGGGATCTGCTTGGTTACGGTGTCGGGCCTCGCTCCTCTTCGCTCAGGGCTCGGACCTCGCGGTGGCATCGTCACCCAGGGTTACATTGTCGCGTTGGCGATGGTCGGCGCCGGCGCGCTTCTCGCGACGCTCTTCGTCGCTGGCTGGCCCCCGGTCATCGAGGCTTGGAGCCGATTGCGTCCGGCACACGCCTGGCTCAATCTCGTCGGCTTTGTTTCCCTGGTCATCGCGACAACGCTGATCCATTTCTTTCCGACCGTTGTCGGCAGTCGCATCGTCGCCCATCGCAGCGCTCGTACTACCGTCGTTGCACTTGCCCTCGGACCATTGCTCGCAGCGACTGGCTATGCGCTACAGGTAGGGCTGCTGGTGCGCGCTGGCGCCGGCGTCGCGTTGATCGGTGCGATTGCGCTTGGCATTTACGCGTTCCGGATCTGGGTCAAACGTGCGCGCTGGACGACGGATCATGCTTGGCACCGCTTTGCAATTGGCGGCCTGGCCTCTTCGATCGCGTGGCTGATCATCGGTATGGCGGTTCTTGCCGGTCGGGCGATGATCGACGACACGCCCTCGGGATGGGCGGTCACGCCCGTGGTTGGACCGCTCGTGGCCGGTTGGGTGGGGCTTGCGGTCATCGCCTCGGCCACGCATCTATTGCCCGCCGTCGGACCTGGCAATCACGTGGCGCATGCAAGGCAGCGCAAGCTGCTCGGGCGCGGCGTCCAGGCCAGGCTCGTCGTTGCCAATCTGGGCGTAGCGGGCTTGTCGCTGGGGATGTTGACAGGATGGAGCGACATCGCACTGTTCGCGGCCGTCCTGATCGCAGCCCTGTTCTTATCCACGGCCGCCCTCATCGTTGGCGCCATCGCGCTCGGCGTTCGACCCGGCCGGCCGTGAAACGGTTCGTCGTTCCGGCGCGCGCAACTGTGCCGGCATCGTCTGCCCGAATCGGCGTTCGCAGCGACAGATCTCTCGTTCATGCTTCGTTCATCTGCGTTAGGTGCTGTGTTCACTACGCGTCGATAAGGTCGTGGCGCGTGGGCGAGCGAACACGGTCCTCCTGGCCGGCGCCGCCATTGCAGAGAAGACTATGGAACGAACTGCCGCCGAAACTCGACCGCTCCGATCGCCCGCATCGCTCCCGAGGCTCGCGGCCGCGCCGCGTAAACCTCGTTCGACGCCTGTGCGCAGGTCAAGGCGCGAAGACGCGTCCGCCGCGCCCGTCCGGCACTGCATCGACGTGCGCGCGTTGGTTGAAGACAACTGAACCCTAACGCTTACCGACTTTGCGTTTCCAGCGAGCGCCCTATTCTCACGAGCATGTCGGAACTTGGCGGCTTTGGCTCGCCCATGGCGTTGGCGACGCTAGTTCTCCTCGGCGACCGGGGCACCACTTCGGAGCTCAAAAGGCGCTTTGCGGCCGCCGGCGTCAACGTGCGCATCGCACAAGCTCAACGGTACGTGGTCGAACTGCAAACCCTCGGCCTCGTTCGTGTCGCGCGAGGCGGACCGGCGCCCGAGTATGTCCCGACAGTTCTTGGCGCCCGTGCGATTGTTGATGGTGGTGATCCGACGCTGTTGGCCCCACTGCAAGAGCTCGAACGGCTCCGCACCGATTTACTCTCAGTAATCGCCCACGAGCTCCGTACACCGATCACTGTCATGCGCACGCTGACCGGCCTGCTGCTCGATCCCGCATCCCAGCCGACCGCGGAACAACGGCACACGATGTTGCAGACAATGGAACGCAACGCTGAGCGGATGCAGCACCTTATCGGCGAGATCCTCGATCTCGCACGCTATCGATCGGGGACGATCCGGCTCCAGCTTCGACAGTTCGACGCAGTCGAGCTCGCGGAGGCCGCCGTCGGGACCATCCGGCCACTCGCGGAGCAGCGTGGCCAGACCGTCGAGATCAGGACCCCGTCGGCCGCGATCCCCGTGATCGGCGACCGGCCACGCCTTGATCGGGCGCTCTTGAACCTTTTGGCGAATGCTCAGAAGTTCGCGCCCGATGGAGGGCATGTCGAGCTCACTGTCAGGCGACTCCCAAAGAACCGCCTGGCGTGGACAGTCACCGATGACGGCCCGGGCATAGCCACCTCCGATCGGCGACGCCTTTTCGAGCGATTCTTCGTGGCCGCCCGCGACGCGCACGACGGCCGGGAAGGCGTCGGTCTTGGTTTGCCGCGCGCGCTGGCAATAGCGCAGGCGCACGGGGGCACGATTGAAGTCAAGAGCAAAGTCGGCCATGGAAGCACGTTCAAGTTGATCGTTCCCGTCGCCGGCCCTGGGGACGACCGCTGATGAGAATCCTTGTTGTTGATGACGAACCAGACGTGGTCGAGTCTGTCCGGCTGGGATTCATGCTCCAGTGGCGAGAGGTCGACGTGCTCGAGGCAAACGACGGGGACGCTGCGCTGACGGTAATTGAGAACGAGAGCCCGGACATCGTCCTCCTCGACGTCGGTATGCCGGGCATGGACGGATTTGAAGTGCTCCGCCAACTTCGTGCGTTTTCAGATGTGCCTGTGCTGATGTTGACCGCACGTGACGATGCCATGGACAAGGTCAAAGGGCTGGAGCTCGGCGCGGACGACTACGTCACCAAGCCGTTCAACCACCTCGAGTTGATGGCGCGCGTGAAGGCCATGCTGCGACGTTTGGAGATGCCCGCTCCCGCAAACCGAGCGCCGTCATTTCGAGCCGGCGAACTTGAGGTCGACTTCGCCCGACGCGAGGCTCGCCTCCGCGGTCAAAAGATCGATCTGACGCCGACCGAGTACAAGCTGCTCTATCACTTGGTCAGGAACGCCGGTCATGTTCTGGAGCACGGGACGCTGCTGGCCAAGGTATGGGGCCGCGAATATGTGGACGAGCTCGACTACATCCGCGTGTACATCCGGCGCCTGAGAGACAAGCTCGGTGATTCTTCTGAGTCGCCGCGCTATATCCAGACTGAGCGCGGTATCGGTTATCGATTCGTCGCACCGGCTTGAGAGCGCGATGAGCGGCCGTCTACTCGTCTAAGAGGCGCCGCGACGCTCCAACTCCTCCGCGATCACCTGGGCTTGGTTGTGCTCGTGATCGCGAGCCCCATAAACGATTGTGAGCGTGCCCGCTCGCGCGACCGCCGCCAACTCATCGAGTTGACGTGCCTTGGCTTCGTCGGCGAGTTCGGTCTCGTAGCGGGTCCGGAACTCTGGCCAGCGACTTGGATCGTGCCCGAACCATTTGCGCAGTTCGGTGCTTGGGCCGAGATCACGCGCCCATTGGTCGAGCCGTAGCTCCTCCTTGGTTCGTCCACGCGGCCAAACGCGGTCGACAAGTACGCGCTGACCGTCGTCTGCAGCGGGATCATCATATGCGCGCTTTAGTCGAACGGTCACCGTTCCCCCATCTCGTGGCGCAGTCGCGCCCACTCGATCCTTCGCGCGACTTCTGCTGGCGCCATGGCCAACTGGGTTGTCAGGTGTCGCGTGAGCCGTGAGATCGCAGGATCGACGGTGTCCGAGACCGCGGCTTCGATCATCGCACGGACGGGTACTGCGTATTCATCGGGCAGCTCCTCTGCTTGATACAGCCCGAGCATGTCGAGGGCGATGTCTTTCAGCTCGGAACTGAGGCAAATCCGCGCTTGCGCCTGCCTGGACGTAGATATGGCTTTTTCGTGTGGACGGATCCTCCGGCTATCTGAACCGCGCGTTCTTTGGTTACTGAGGTCCAAGTCAGGGAGCATCCGTTCGTCACCATTCGTGATTCCCGACGTTGACCAGGTTAGTTCCAAAGGATGTCGGCTCCGGCTAACGGGCATGAATGAAACGTGAACAAGTTACCCGTCGCCACCTCGCCGTCGTGTCACGACCGCCGCTGAATCTATGCACTGTTCACCAAAGTTTCCGCAGGTGTGCAGGCGACAGCGGCTAGCTTCGGAACGTCAGCTGTTTCAGAGCGACGGACCTCACGGCCTAGAAAGACCAGTCACGGCGCACTCACCGCTGGCGATCGGAGCCAGAAATGTGGGTACGGATCGGCAAGGCGAAAGACAACGTCGCGGGTGCGATGCGCGTCGTCGACATGTCAGGAACGAAACTCAATGTTGTTAACGCGAGTGGACATCTATACGCGATAGACGACACGTGCACGCACATGGGCTGCTCGCTCGCCAACGGCACACTCGTCGACACCACCGTTACCTGTGCCTGTCATGGCAGCCAGTTCGATGTGACGACCGGCGCCGTCCTTCGTGGGCCGGCCCAACGGCCCGTGCGATCGCACGCGTTGCGCGTCGAGGGCGATGAGTTGCTGGCCGAGGCTTGAGACCAGGTGCCTGTTGGCGGTGCCGGTCGACTGAACTGAAAGGACGCAAAGGTGCGATTGGACTATCGAACTGAGTTACCGGATGCAGCGAGAGCCATGGGCGAGCTCGAACGAGTCGTGAAAACAAGCGCGCTCGATCCCAAGACGCGCGAGCTGATCAAGCTACGCGCCTCACAGATCAATGGCTGTGCCTACTGCGTCGACATGCACACCAAGGACGCCACGGCGATGGGCGAGACGGCGCAGCGCCTTCACTTGGTCGCGGTGTGGCGAGAAGCGCCCGTCTTCTCTGAGCGGGAGCGCGCCGCGCTCGCCTGGACCGAGGCCCTGACGCTGCTGTCCGAGTCTGGAGCGCCCGATGACGTTTACGCCGAGGTTGCTCACCAGTTCACACCCAAGGAGCAGGTGGCCCTGACGCTCGCGATCATCGCGATCAATGGCTGGAACCGTCTGGCCGTTGGGTTCCGTCAGCCGGTGGCGGCTATGTCTCCCATCTTCACGAGGTGACAGCATGACCCGAGCCACGCTGTCCATCAGGCGGTTCGCCCTGGAACTGTCCCAAACGCCGCTCGGCTCGAAGTTGGGCTTCGTCGTGATCGTGTTGGGATTGGTTATTGACGTGATCGCTCACATCACCGCAGGCGTGGAGCACGACCACAGCGGCGCCACGTCCTCCGAGGTCTCAGGCCACCTTGTCGTATTCGTCGGCATGGTGATTGTGTTGGTCGGAGTCATTTTCGACGGACTGCGCCAACGTCGCGTCGCGGCCGCCGCGTACCAAAAGGAGAGTTCTAATGCCGTTCGGTGACTTCATCAACCAGATTCCGCCTCTGGGCTTTATGGCAATCCACACGGTCGCATTCCTGATCGGAACCTATTTCGCGTGGCGCTCATTTCGCGCCGGAGCAGTACTGCTTGGCTGGGGCTTCAGCCTGTTCGCGCTGGCAGAGCTGAGCTACATGACCTACCACCTTGACTGGACCGTGTTCCTATTTGCGCACACGATCAGCGAGGTTCTCGACCTCGTCGCCTTCATCCTGATCTTCGCCTGGGTCGTTCGTTTCGCAACGATCAGGGCTGCTGACGCCGGGGCAGTGCGATGAATTCCCTCCTCCAGGCGAGTGCCGAGTCGTCCCCCCGCTCGGCACTCGCCGCACTTCTCGCCGGTGTCGTCATCGTTCTAATCGCCGCTTGCAGTGGGGCAAGCGCACTGGCAACTCCCGTGGCGACGACCCACGTAGATCTGCCACGGTCGTATCGGTTTGCGCCAGAGGACATTTCAATCCAGGTCGGGAACACAGTGACGTGGACCAACAACGACAGCTTCACCCACTCAGTGAAGTTCGACGGCAGCGACGAAGTGCAAATGATGAAGCCCGGTGAAAGCGTCAGCCGCGACTTTCCCACGGCTGGCCTATACAGCTACATCTGCACGCTTCACCCCAACGACATGCACGGCACTGTCCTGGTCAAGCCTGTTGCCGACGGCGAAACTAAGTTGAACTAGCTAGCCCGGCTCCTTGGATTAGGCGCGCCATCGAGCTCGTTGCGAGTGCCAGGCCCCGGTCAGGCACTCGCAACTCGTTTCTGCGGAGGCGCCCGCTCGGTCGACGGCCGCCGCGGCGCCGGTGAACGACGAGCACTGAAGGTGCCTCGGAGGCGACGAGGACGTTGCGTGCGACGCTGCCAAGAACCAGGCGTTTGATCCCGACTTGACCGCGCGAGCCTAAAACGACGACGTCGGCTGACCACCTCACGGCCTCTTCGACTATTTCTGTTGCCGGGTCGCCGCTCACCACGTGGCCCTCTGCCGACCGGCCGGCGGCTAGTAGTTCGGTCGCCGCCATGCTGGCTATCTGGTGGTGCTCAGCCACGATGTCGTCAGCTTGGCCCGAGTCGGCGCCAAACGTAAAGGCATATTCAGGCGCGATCTCGATCGTCCAGTTTGGCTGAACGTCGGCCACACTCAACACGCGCACAAGGGCGCCTGCGAAGATCGGCCAGGATTCGACCACGTCGACGGCGTGGGCGGCATCGCTCGACCCGTCTGTGGCAAGCAGGACTCGTTCGAACTTGGATCCGCGGGCAACCAGCACGGGGGAGCTGGTGTTGTCGATCAGCTCTGCCGATACCGAGCCGAGAACGAGCGATGCGATTCGGCCAAGGCCGCGAGAGCCGGTGACGACAAGGTCAGCGGCCAGGACGCGCGCCGCTTCGGCGAGTACCGTGGCCGGCCTGCCAGACGCAGTCGTTCCTTTTGCGTGGAGGCCGGCCGTTCGCAAGCGCTCCACAACAGCGCCGTTCTTTTCGTCCAGGTCCGCCTCGATGAGTTTGTCAAACCTGAGATCGCTGAGCAATTCAGGCGGTCCCACCGGCACGCGCAGTGCCAGCGGTTCGTGCACCGAAACAACGTCGATTTGCGAACCGGGCGGCCAAGTGAGACCGGCTATCAGGTCACCTGCCTGGTCAGCACTTGGCGACGCGTCATAGGCAAACAACACCCGCATCTGTGCCTCCTTTGATGCTTAGCGGCAACGCACAAGTTGCCGGGAAGATTTCAACTGCCGCTCCGCGGCGGCCACACGCGTTCGACTAAGGCGCACCAATCAAGGCAGCTCGGATTGGATGCTCGAGTTGGCCGGAGAACCAGCGCTTGGCGGTTTACGCCTGAGCGCGGCGTCTAGCCCGCGGCGCTTGTTCTCGCCTTCGGAACAGGGCAGCCCGGCCGGCGTTTCATCGTTGAGCTATTCGACGGAGACGACTATCGCCTTCCAGCTCCCAATTGGCGCATCGACCTCGACGGTCGCACCAGGCTTCGAACCCAGTAGGGCAGCGCCGAGCGGCGAGTCGGCCGAGATCCAGCCTTGCACGGGATCGCCATCGCCGGGAAAGACGATCGAAAATTGCATCGCCTGTCCATCGGCATCGTGCAGGACAACACGACGCCCGATGGCCACCGAGTGTGCGTCGCTAAGAATCATGTTGTCGGCCAGCAGAGCGAGTGTCGCGAAACGTCTCGCTGCGTGCGCCGCAGAAACGTGTACAACGCTTTCTTCCGGAATTTGATTGACCATGTTGGCGACCCCGTGGCGCAGGCGCGACAGCTCATCGACCAAACGCCCGTGCGCTTCGGCAGTTATCGGCCACGCCGGCTGTTCAACTACTTCGCTCGTCATCGCTCATCTCCAAGGTCAGGGGAAGGGTGGAGCGCCGGCGACCGGGGCTGCATCGGCCAGCCGGCGCATGATTTAGGCGACGACCGTCAAAACGCGGTCAGCACGTTTGCCCGCGTGAGGTGCGCGAGGCTGGCCGAAACGGTGGATTCCAGGTCATCGATCGACCGGCCCTCAGGTCGTCCGACGTAAACCTCGTCGTAGTTGCTTTGGCAGCATGCTGCGACGCCCAAAAACGAGCGCTCGGTGCCATCGTAGGCAACCAAAATTCGCTTCCTGCGCACTCTCACCCTCCTTGTCATCGCGGACCGTGACGTTCGTCCACGACCGTAGGAGACACATCAGGAAATGAGCCAGAAACTCCGTGAACGTGCCGTTAACGCGACTGGGTTTGTGTTCGGCCCGACGGCGGCGCGCCGTCGGCCGTGCACCTATCGCGCGTGTTTGACTAAAGCTTGATGCCTAACGTATCCTCACGTCGCATAGAAACGTTAGCTTGAGATCGCAAAATGAGCGTCCGTTCCCAGAACATCGAAGACCTGTTGCGCGACGCGGGACTCGAAGTCGATGCCGATCTCTTCTGGGACTTCCTCCGCGCGGCGTTCAAAAGTGTCATCCAGTCACGCCCGGCGACCGGCCAGGGATCGTCGTTGACCGCGGCCGAAATCGCCGAGCTCGACAAGGGCGGTATGCGCGCTAAGTCGAGCCTGAGTTTCTACAGCGATGCGCGAGCCAAGACCGCGGCGCACCTGACTGCGCTCTTGACCTCGTCACTGACCACCGCAGATGCCGCTAAGCGCCTTGGCGTGGACGCGTCACGAGTGCGCCAGATGCTGCTCGACCGCTCTCTGCTCGGCTTCAAGAATGGCAACGAGTGGCGAGTTCTCGATCTCCAGTTCGCGGGCGACCATCTGGTGCCCAACATCGGGGCGGTGTCCCGCGCCCTTCCGGCTGAGCTGCCGGTGGTCGCCATCGCGAACTGGCTAACGACGCCTGAGGCCGATCTCGAGCGGAATGGAGAGCCGGTCTCACCACTAGTCTGGCTGGCCGAAGGCGGGGATGCTCGGCCGGTCGCGGCTCTCGCCGCTGACCTCTAGACCGCGGCGAATGCCGAAGCTTCCGTGGCCCGCGTCGCCGCTGTGCGCCCCGCGCGCCGGTGAGGTGCGCCGGCTCGGCCTCGGCACAACTCTGTACCGTGTTTACCGCGTCGGTGGGCGGCACGCAACCGCATGGAACGCGATGCGGGTCTACGGCCCGACAACCGCGCGTTTCGACCCGCATCCAGAGCCGCCTGGGATGCACGACCGAGGCGTCCTCTACGTTGCAGGCTCAATCCCGACTGCCGTCGCCGAGGCGTTTGGCTCGACGCGTGTCATTGAGCGTACTCGCGACGAACCCTTCGTCGTCGGTTTCGAGCTTGCCCGCGCCGTGCGCCTTCTCGATCTGACCTCGGCTTGGCCGACACGCGGTGGGGCGGGCCAGGCGATCAGCAGCGGACGCAAGGACGTTGCACGGGCGTGGGCGCGACTGGTCTACGAAGAGATGCCAGATATCGAGGGGCTGCTCTACAACTCATCGATGAGCGGTTCTCGGCGGCGCGGAAGCGATCCCGTACTACATGGTGTGGCAGTCGCCCTATTCGACCGCGCCACCGGCGCGTTGCCCCCAAACCCGGTGCTGCACCTGCCACTCAACCACCCTGGCCTCGATGCGGGCCTCGGCGACATCGCCAACCGTTACGGGTACGAACTGATCGACTAAGGCGGTTACGCGCTGTCGTGCGAGCCGCCGCGAACAGTCGATTCCATGCCGGCGGAGGAGGCCTCTTGACGAGTCTCCAGTTTTGACGACACTGGCCTAAACCGGCCTAGTCGTCGGTGAAGCGCTCGTCAGGACCAACGTTCGGGATAGCAGCGCGACATGGATGTTGGACGTCGCGTTGAGCGAATTGCCGTCCGCGGTAATCGCTGCCTCGTACTCCTGAGTTACTCGCTGACAAGCCCGGCCACGTGCTGGACGAGTTCGTCGAAACTAGCACCCTCGAACTCGAGCGGGTAGTAATCCTCGCCGTATTCGCGCGCCATACGCTCCGGCTTTATGACGTGGGCGGATCCGGCGACTTCGCGGATCACCGCTTCAGGGACCGGGATGAAGTATGCATAGGGCGCAATATCCGTCTCGCGGGGCTTCAACCCTTGCTTTTGGCGGTAGGTCGCCTCGTGCTTTAAGAAGAACAGCGTCTCGCCGCCTGGAATGGTGGCGGCATCAGGTGGCTGCCAGTCCTCGCCTACGAGCATCAGCTGCACTTCTAGCGTGTCGGGCATGCGCGTCACCACGTGGCCCTTCAGAACGTCGTCGATCGCGATGCGGGCGTACGGAAATGGGCTGCCGGGGTCGTCCTGGGCACCCTTCCAAACCTCTCCGACGTACACGTCAGTTATGTGGCCCTTCACGACAACATCAGAGAAGTCGGTCATTTCGCTGAACGACTCGAAGATGTAGTCGCGCATGACAGGTGGCGACACGTTTACCCATTCGTCCCAGAAAGCGTCGGACACAGCGAGTTCGGGGTCGATATGGCCGCTCGGAGAGGTCGCCGAAGAAGAGGGTCTCGGTGACACAGGCTCGTGCGTTGCTAGGGGCGACGAACTGGCCTCAGAGGGCGGCGTGGCTGTGAGCGACGGTGGTATCGATGTCGGTGGCGTGGCCGTCGCAGACGGCTGTGGCTCTGAGCTCGAACCCAAACCACCTCGACACGCCTGCAACAGCACGAGCGCAACGAGACAAAGCGACGTCCAACGTAACGCGTTCATCGAACGCAATCTATGTTCATTCACTTCAGTGCACTCCGTAGTACAAGCACCCGGAAGTTCGATTGATTGGCACTGGATACGGCGCGGGAATACAGTCGTTCAGCTGTTCGTAGTCCTTCGCGTCTGGATTGGTCACGTGGGCATAGCCCATGCACGTCGTGCGGTTGGGGTCATCGGTCTCGTGGTTGTCCGAGTAGTCACCGGGATGCTGAAGGCCGAGCGTATGGCCCATCTCATGACACGCCGCCAATCTGTGCAAGTCGAGTCCGCGAGGCAATTCGCCATTCCCTGTCGGTTTGGGTCGTAACGGAGAATCTGCTCTTGGCACCACTCGTAGTAGCTAGTTCCATTGCCGTATGTCGCATCCGGAGCACACGTCGTGTAGATGAACTCGGCGGTGCCATTCGGGATTGACCACACGCGAACCCGAACGTCAGTTGTGGACGTCTCGCTCGTGTCCTGGAAGTATTCGATCTGAGAGTGGGCATCGTAATCGTCGGTCATCGTGTCGATGATTGCCGTTTCGAAATTGTTGTTGACATTGGCGTCCACGTAGACGTGGTGATATGGGCCGTTCGGTCCGCACTCGCTCTTCGATGCCGTGCTCTGTCCCTGGCTCCCGTTCGTGCAGCGCCAGGTCGACCCGCTCCACGCTCCGGCTCCCCAGTTCGAATCAGTTGCGAATGCGGGCACTACCGACAGCGCCAACAGGATGCCCGCGCCAAGAAAAGCGGCCCTAGCACGCCCCACGGTTACCTCTCAGTGCTCACAATTGCCCCCCGTGAGTTGGACAGGCAGGATCGATTTCCGACTGACGATCTGTCAAGTCCCGGGATATCGCCGATCAAGTATCACTGTGACGGAGGCGAACGATCCGTTGTGGCGGCTCTTAGATCCTTGAGTCGTGGAGTCATGCCGCCACGCCCAACAGATGCCGTCGTGGCTAGGCCCCGCATCGGATGGCTATCTGCGGCGGCGAGTGCGGGCGCCGGCAGAGGCCGATGGGTCGCGTGACCCAAATTGAGAGTCAGGTCGTGTCCCGGTTCCAATGAACTTGCTGTGCGATGCCGGTATCGCACGCCTGACCGGGCCCTTGACGACTTTTCAGCTGCGACGATGCTCGCCTAAATCGGCCTAGTCGCTGAAGCGCTCTTCCTTCCACGGATCGCCGTTGTTGTTGTAGCCGTAGCGCTCCCAGAAGCCGGGCTTGTCGACCTGCGTGAACTGCAGGCCGCGGACCCACTTGGCACTCTTCCAGAAATAGCGCTTGGGCACTACGAGGCGCAGCGGATAGCCGTGGTCGGGGGTCAGCGGCACACCATCCGCGATATCGGCCAGCAACACGTCGTCGTCATCGAGAACTTCGATGGGAAGGTTGGTCGTGTAGCCCTGCTCGGCGTGGATGACGACGAAGCAGGCAGTCGGGCGCAGCTTCGCGCGCTCCAGAATTGTCTGGATCGGCACGCCCTCGAAGTCCATGTCGAGCCGAGACCAGCGCGTCACACAGTGGATGTCCGTGTGCAGTGACTTGCGCGGCATCTCCTTGAATTCGGCCCAGTCGAACTCGAACGGATTGTCGACCTCGCCCCAGACCTTGAAATCCCACGTCTTGAGATCGACGCGCGGCACGGAGCCGTAGTGCAGGACCGGCCACTTCTCGGTGAAGTACTGACCTGGCGGGATGCGTTTCTTCTGCTCGTCGCTCACGCGCGGACCGCGACCCAGAAAGCTCACGCCCCGAGTGTATTCACCGAATCATTTCTGGTGGCTGAGCATCCACGAATAGATGTCGAAACCGTCCTGGCCCGAGTAGGTGCGCGTCCAGACGTCGTGCCCTGACGTCGGGAAAACATTGAGTCGCGCATCGATGGGTGCGGGGTCCGTGCATTGCTGGAGCGCGGTCATCGGGTAGACCTCCGATTCGACCGGCACGCTCGCGTCAATGGCGCCATGAAACGCCCAGATCGGCGTCTTGCCCAAGTCGCAGCCGCGCTGCTCGACAGCGAGCAGGCCGTTGCCGGCGATCGGCACGGCCGCAGCGATCAACTCGTCGCCGTGCTCGTTCAGGTAGTTCCACAGGCCAATCGCGCCGCAGCTGAGGCCGGTCACGTACACCCGGCTGGGATCCACGTTGTAGTGCTCGAGCGCGAAGTGCAGGAAACCGTCTATCTCCTTGGACTCCATGCAGAACGACGGCGGCATCGAGTCGTCGTGTTGCGGCGAGAGGACCACGAACGGCCGATCGTCCGGCCAATGGTTGCTGCTGATCAGCAAAGGCAGGCCGCCCGCCGAAAGCTTGGCCAGACCCAAATTGTCGCCCTTACCGCTCTCGCCTGACCCGTGCAAGAACACAAGCAACGGACTCTTCTCGCCCGACGCCGAATAAGACGGCGGCAGGTACTCCAGGTAGCCAAGCGGAGCACCGTCGACCGTGCCGGCCGCGTTCAGAACCTGGCGCTTCGAAGAGGATGAGATGCCGTGAGGTGGCGGCGGTGAGCCCTGAACGAGTTCGGCCGGTTCCCAGTCAGGGACTTGGATCAGATGGAACGGTGTCGCCTCGTAAATGGCCGTCTCGACCATTTCATCGTCCAAGCCGCATTTGTCGTCGCCGACGTCAATGTTCAAGTTGTCGCCGGAGCGATCGAAGTTGAACCCGATGTCGCAATTGCTCTCGCCGTCGTGGACGACGAGCGTGGATCCGTCGGCGACCACCGGAGCTTCGAATCCCCCATCCCAAAGTCCGTCGTTGTAGTCCTTCTCGACCCACATGCCATCGTCGACCGTGAACTCGAAGACGCGGTAGTCGATGCCCGTCCAATCGCTGAACCACGGATGGAACTTGCTCGGGTCAAGGCCAGACGCAGTCAACGCCGCGTCCATCGTCTCCTTGGTCATCGGGTCGCTCAGCCACGTGCCGTCGAATGGCGTCGTCGGAGCGGCGGTAGGCGTTGGGCGTGGCGTCCTCGACGCTGCCGCCGTTGGCATTGTGGTGGCGGGCGCGACGCCGGTCGCGGACGGTGACGGCGCTGCTGTGGCGCTGATCGGCGGCGTGGAGGCACGGACGTCGACGCCGGCACTGACGACTGCGGAGGCGCGCTCGCACATGCGGCTACGAGGAATAGGCACACAACCCCCGCAACGATCTTCATGGAATAGAGACGCCGACCAGACGTGATCTGTCCCACCCGCCCCCGAAATCGGCTCAGGGCGGCGGCGGTCATTGGTCGTCGAGCAGCTGCCCCAGGCGGCGAGTAATGAAACGGGCGGCCTCGGCGCTTTTGCCGCCAAGCTTCTGGCCGTCGTCCTGCTCCAGCGCGATGCGCAGATCCGCGAGCGTCTGATCGATCTCCGGCGTGCGCTCGACGACGCCTTCGGAGATACCTGACTCGACCAGCTCAAGGCCCTCGCGCGCGTTATCGACGGCGTGTCCGGGCCGTTCGATGACCTCGTGGAACTGGGAACGCAGGTCGTCCATCGATCAGCCCGCTATCTGCTCGTCGGCCACGTAGGGTTCGTCGGCCTCGTCGCCTTGGTCTACCACTGGACCGAAACGGGATTCCAGCCACTCGTGGGCCAGGACGCCCATCTGGACCTCGTCGAAGTAGCGGCCGTCGCGCGTGATCGCGTCGCGCAGCCTGCCCTCGATGCGGAAACCGGCCTTCTCGTACGCCCGGATGGCGCGCATGTTGTACGAGAACACGGTCAGTCCGACGCGGTGCAGCGCGAGCCGCTCGAACGCATGAGACAGCATCAGTGACGTGGTTTCGGTTCCCAGGCCGTGGCCCCACGCGTCGTGCTCGCCGATGGTGATGTGAAACATGACCGATCCGTTGTCGGGATCGAGCGACGAGAACGTCGTGAACCCGACCTGGCGCCAGCGCGGCAGCTCGACGATGGTGTACGCCAGGGCATCCGGAGCGAGCATGCGCACCTGGAAGAAGCGCTCGATCTCGGATTGGCTCATCGGTCGCGTCTGATAGCGCGTCAGCCGGGCGATCTCCGGGTCCCGATACCAGCGCACCACCCCGGCAAGGTCATCGGGGCGTGGCCGACGGAGGGCAACGAGGTTGCCCACGATCTGAGCCGGGTGCCACAGCTCGCGCTCTGAGTAATCGCTCACGGCGGGCCGATCGTACACCGCCGTTACCATCGCTCCGAATGCACCGCTGGAGCGAAACAGCGACGCGCATCGCGGCCACTTCGCGCACGAGTGAGAAGGTCGCCACGCTCGCCGCGTACCTGCGATCCCTGACGCCTGACGAGCTGCCGCTCGCCGTCCGCTACGTGACCGGCCGGCCGTTCGCCGAGCGCGAATCACGTACGACGGGCATCGGCTGGGCGGCCATAGCGGCCACGGCCCAGGAACTGGTGGGCGCGTCGCCGGGAGCGTTGGGCGCTGCCTACAACGAGTCGTCGGACCTGGGCCAGGCGGTTCACGACCTGTTCGCCTCGCACGAATACGAGCCGATAAACCACCCGCCCACGTTGATGGACGCGGATGCGGCATTCAGCGCGATTGCCGGTGCCCGCGGCGCTGCCGCCAAGGCTGCGGCCTTCCGTGGGCTGCTCGAGCGCTGCGACGCCGAATGCGCCAAGTCGGTGGTCAAGATCCTGTCGGGCGAGCTGCGCATCGGCCTGCGCGAAGGTCATCTCGAGGCCGCGATTGCCGCGGCCTTTGACCAGCCACTGACCGACGTGCAGACGGCCGGGATGCTCACCGGTGATCTTGGCCACACGGCGGAGCTGGCCCGCGACGGAGCCCTCGCCAGTGCAGAGCTCGTGATGTTCAGGCCGCTGAAGTCGATGCTCGCGTCGCCGGTCGCGGATGAGAACGAGGTCATCAAGCGCCTCGGATCGCCAGTCTGGGTGGAGGACAAATACGACGGCATTCGCGCGCAGCTGCACAAGCAAGGCGAGGAGGTGCGGCTCTTCAGCCGCGATCTGAACGACGTCAGCGACGGCTATCCCGAAGTGATCGCGACCGCGCGAACCCAGAAGTGGGACGGCATTCTCGACGGTGAGGTGCTCGCCTTTCGCGACGGCATGGCACTGCCGTTCATCCAGCTCCAGCAGCGCCTGGGCCGCAAGAACCCGTCGAAGGAGATGCAGGAGCAGATTCCCGTCATCTACGTCGCGTTTGACCTGCTGGCGTACGGCGAGGGCGGCGGCAAGCGCATCGAGCCGGCATTGACCCTGCCACTGCGCGAGCGCCGCGCCATGCTCGACGCCATGAGGCTGCCGGATATCCCGGGGATGGCCACCGGGAACCTCCTGACCGCAGCTACGGCCCAGGAGCTAAGCCACGTCTTCGACCAGGCCCAGGACCGCGGAAACGAGGGCCTCATGGCCAAGGATCCCGACTCGACCTACACGCCGGGTCGGCGCGGCTACGGCTGGCTCAAGCTCAAGCGCCCGCTGGCGACACTGGATTGTGTGGTCGTGGGCGTGGAAGTCGGTCATGGCAAACGCCATGGGGTGCTGTCGGATTACACCTTCGCGGTGCGCGACGACCGCCCAGAGTCGGGCGACCGACTGGTGACCATCGGCAAGGCGTACAGCGGGCTGACCGACAAGGAGATCGCCGAGATGACGGCGTACTTCCGGGAGCACACCATCGAGCAGCTCGGGCGCTTCCACGTTGTCGAGCCAACGATCGTGGTCGAGATCGCGTTCGACGTGATCCACCGCTCCAACCGCCACGACTCTGGTTACGCGCTGCGCTTCCCGCGCATCTTCCGACTCCGACCGGACAAGGACGTGCGCGAGATCGACACGCTCTCGAATGTCGAAATCCTGTACCGCCGACTCGAGAGCGGACGCCGATTCAGCGTTCAGACCATTACCGGCGCTGCCCCGCCGGCATGACCACCGACGAAGAAGCAAAGGTCGCCCGACTCCGCGCGCTGCTGCCGGCCACGAGCGCGGGCATATACCTCGACACAGCGACCTTTGGGCCACTGCCGGCGGAGACTGCCGCGGCGATGCGCGAGGCCGATGACTGGGAGCTGAAGGTCGGTCGCGCGACGGTGGGTCGCGACGAGGATCTGGAGCAGCGCGTCGAGGAGGCACGCGCCGTGCTTGCCGCGCTGCTCGTCGCCGATCCTTCTGAGATCGTGCTGACGGCCGGCGTCGACGCGGCCCTCGAGCTCGCCGGACACCTGGGCCCGGACCGGGACACCACGATCATCGATGCGTCGCTGCAGGTGGGTGTCGTGCCGACCACCGCGGGCGACATGGGCGCCGATTTCATCGCCTTCGCCTGCGACAAGTGGCTCCTTGGTCCGGAGCAGGCGGCCGCGTTGTGGATCAGCCCGCGCAGTGGCCGGTCGGCCCTGGGCGTGTCGCCTGCGTCCGGCCTTTCCCGGACCGCCGTACTCGGCCTGGCGCGGAGTGTCGGCTGGCTCGAGATGTATGTCGGCCTGGACCTTGTTTACACCCGAACGGCGACGCTGGCCGATGCGCTCGAGAAGGCACTGTCCACAATTGCGGGCGTGAGTCTGCGGCGCGAGTTGGCCGTGGTGACATTCAGCGTCGCCAACTGGTCGGTAGAGGACACGGTCGACGAGCTGCGCCGGCGCGTATTCGCCATCGTCAGCGTCACGCCCGACGGCACTGCCATCCGGGCGTCCGTGGCGTGGTTCAACACGCTGGATGAGATCGCAACGTTCGCCGCCGCGGTCCGCGACATCGCGGCCAACACACCCGATTCGATTCCGCGCCGCCTGCCACTACTGGGTCAGTCATGACCGATCAGCGACCGGCCCAGCGGTCGTGGCTGGAGGTTCAGTGGCGCAAGTGGAAGAACCCGCCACAGCCCGTCTTCCGGGCCGTGGCCGCGAATCTGACCGTAGCCATCATCGGCGGGCTGCTGCTGCTCATTTACGCGCTCGTCGCACCCTCGGCAGATCTGGCACCGTGGATCGCCGTCTTCGTGGTCGTGGTGCTCGTCACGGGCTCGCTGGCCACCTACTTGTGGGTCAAGCTGCCGTCGGGCGCGTCGGGCGAGCGTCGCCGCTCCATCTGGTCGGGCGTGCTGGGCCTCTTCGCCGCGGTGCCAATTGCGTACATAGTCCTCGTCGTCGTCTTCCAGGTGCTGCTCGGCCGCTGACATTCTGGTAGTACGCTTTCCCGACGGGGGAGTAGCTCAGCGGTTAGAGCGGACGGCTTATATCCGTCTGGTCCCAGGTTCGAATCCTGGCTCCCCTACCATCAGCGCATGACTGACGACGCGGTCGCCACGACCGCCCCGACCGATGCCACCGAGCAACTCAAGGAGATCGCGCGCGAGCGTATTGAGCGCGCGCATGAGGCCCTTATCGGCCTCTCCCACTGGATCCAGGCCAATCCGGAGCTGAACTACCAGGAGACGCTCGCCGTCGACTGGCTCGTCGATTGGCTGGAGAAGGCTGGCTTCGAGGTCGAGCGCGGTGTGGCGGATCTGGACACGGCCTTCGTGGGTCGCTTCGGCTCCGGACCGTTGAACGTGGCGATCATCGCCGAGTACGACGCGCTGCCCGAGGTGGGCCACGCGTGCGGGCACAACGTCATCGCGGCATCGGCAATCGGCGCAGGCATCGCGCTTGCCGCCGTGGCCGACCAGCTCGAGATGACAGTCAGCGTCATCGGCACGCCTGCCGAGGAGGGCGGCGGCGGCAAGATCGTGATGATCGATAAGGGCGTCTTCGACGACGTCCATTGCGCCCTGATGGTCCATCCCGGGCCGAGCGACCTGCTTCTACCGGAGGTCCTGGCCGCACAGACGCTCGAGGTCACGTACATCGGCAAGCCGGCGCACGCGGGATCGTTCCCCGAACGGGGCATCAACGCCGGCGACGCGATCGTCGTCGCCCAGGTCGCACTGGGCCTGTTGCGTCAGTCTCTGACCGCTGGCGACCGGGTTCACGGCATCGTCCAGTCCGGTGGCGAGGCGTCGAACATCATTCCGGCCAAGGTCACGGCCGAGTGGATGGTTCGTGCCACGACTGTGGCGCGCCTCGACGAGCTGCGCGAGAAAGTGCTGCGCTGCTTCGAAGCTGGGGCGATTGCCTCAGGCGCTGAACTGACGGTCCTCGCCCGACCGCCCTACGCGGACATGCGCCACGACGAGGCGCTCGCGACGCTGTACGCGAAGGCCGTCGAGGCTCTGGGCCGACCAGCCAACGGCCGGCAGAACGATCCCAAGCGCCTCGACATGAACCGCTTTTCGACGGACATGGGCAATGTCTCGTACGTCACGCCGTCAATTCACCCGATCCTGGGCATTGATTCAGCGCCGGCGGTCAACCACCAGCCAGAGTTCACCGCGGCCACTATCTCCGAGGCGGCCGACCAGGCGATCTACGACGGCGCCGTCGCCATGGCCTGGACGGCGATCGACGCTGCCTCAGATCCCGAGCTACGCCAGAAGCTGCTCGACCGCCGCGAGATCTAGCCCGCGCGGAAGACCAGGATGTGCTGGTGGACGATGTTGGGCACGAAGCCGCGCGGGTAGCCGTACGGCCGTAGCCGGGTCCCGGCCTGATACCAGATGAGATCGCCCTTGGTCACCAGCCCGACGCGTTCCGCGCGCGCCGCCATGTCCGAGCCGGTAAATCGGTAGTGCCCGTCCTGGTACGCGTCGCGCACGATCACGCACGCGTAGCGGCCGTCTTTGAGCACCCGGCGTAGTTCGGCAAGAACGCCCTCTATGCGATCGAGGAACTCGTCGTACGTCGCCGAATTCGCGATGTCCCCTTCCAACGACGAGACCATCGAGTAATCGGTCCGCCGGTTGGCGTGCTCTTGGGCCAGCTTGCCGCCGGCCATCGTGACCTTGAGCTGTGGGTTGTAGGGAGGGTCGGTGGCAACAAAGTCCACGCTCGCGGACTCGACCTCGCGCAGCAGCTCCACCGCATCGCCGACCACAAGCTTGGAATGCGAGTCGTCGAAGGGGCGCGGACCGCCGGGATCCGACGAGCCCAGATCCTCCAGAACGTGGCCCGCGTATTTCTCGCGCACGAATGCGTACACGTCAGCCCACCGCTGGTCGATCTCGAAGCCCAACGCGCGCCGCGCGGGCCGGCAAATCGCCGCGCCCAGCAATGTCCCGCCAACGCCCGCGAAAGGATCCAGAACGAGCTCGCCCGGCTTGGTGAAGAACTCGATCAGGCGCGCCATCAGACGCGGCGGTTTGTTGGCTCCGTGGGCCTTGCGCTCGAGGTGTCCCAGCTCGGACGGATAGGCGGTCGTCCACAGCGATTTGGTGAAGTACAGCCACTCTTCGCCGCTTAATTCGTTGAGCGTGTTGTCGGGATGCACCGAACTCTTGGCTGCAGCCGAATTAGTACCCTCCTGCACCCTCCCAGTATCCACATCACCATCGCTATTCTTCGGCCCATGGCGTTCATCGGGCGTGAACGCGAACTGGCGGTTCTGGGCTCGGCTCTTCAGGGCGCCGCCGAGGGTCAGCCGGCCCGCGTTCTTGTGACGGGGTCGCTTGGCGTGGGCACGACGCGGCTCATGACCGAGCTCGTGGACCGCGTGCGCGACGTCCCCGGCGTCGTCATCTGCCGAGCTCAGTGCTACGAGCCACGCTCGGGAGTCGCCTACGGCGCGCTGCGCGAAGCCTTCGCCAGCGCACTGGCCAGGATCACTGACGAACAGCTGGCCGAGATCGTCGGGCCGGCCGCGTACGACCTGTTCCAGCTGATGCCCGACATGGGCGACCGACTAAAGGCTTCGGGAGCCGACCTTTCACCGCCGGAGCTGGACGCTCCCCGCCAGCGTGGCGCGCGCGTGCGCGAGGCACTCTTCGGACTGCTGAGCCGCCTTGGCGGTGGTGGCCCGGTGGTGCTCATCATCGAGGACCTCGAGCACAGCGACGCGGGTACGCGCGAGTTCATCGGCACGCTCATCAGGACCAGCCGGCGTTTGCCGGTGGCCTTGATCCTGGGCTATCACCCCGACGAGATCCGGCGCGGACATCCGGCGCGGCCCTTCGTCGAGTGGCTGGACGATGCCTCGCTGCCAATCGAACGAATCGCTTTGCAGCCATTGAGCGCGGAGGAGGTCGGCCGGCTGGCCGAGTCCGCGTTGGGCGAGCGGCCCACGTTGGCTCTGCTCGCGGCGCTCAACGAAGGCTCGCGTGGCAATCCTCTGATCGCTGAGCAGCTCGTCGCAGCCCAGCAACAGCTGGCCGGCTCGCGCATGTCGGACCCGCTCGCGGAAATCGTCGACGCGCGGCTCGACGAGCTCGACGAGAACCAGATCAGGATCCTGCGGCTGCTTGCCGCCGCGCGCCGGCCACTGACGGCCGAGCAACTGGGGCAAGTGACCCTGCCCGGCGGCCACTTGCCGCGCAACGCGGTCGCGCTGGCGTCAGAGACGGGCCTGACAGTGGGCGACGAAACAGGCATCGGCATCTCACACGTCCTTGTCGCCGAAGCGATCGAGGCATCTCTGCTGCCCGGCGAGCGCCACGTTCTGCACGCGGCGCTGTCTGCGCTCTACGCCGACTGGTACGCCGTCGCGGCGTGGCACCAGGTGCGCGCCGGACTGGTGAGCGAAGCACGTGCGGCGCACCTGGAGGCTGCACGTCGAACGGAGCGACTGGAACCCGGCGCCACGACCCTCGCCCATCTGGTCGCAGCACTGGAGCTTGGCGATCCGCAGGATGATGCGGACATCGACGTTCTGGCAATGGCGGCTGAGGCGGCCGATGCGGCTGGGTCTTTCAGGCGCGCGGCGATGCTCTGCACGCAGGCGATTGAACGACTTGCCGGTGGCCGTGTTGAGCGGCTCATCACACCGCGCGCCGATCCGGCCGCGCGCGCCCGCGCCGCAGCGCTGTGCGAGCAGTTGGGCCGATATCGCAGGTCGAGCGGTGACTCGGACGGAGCGCGCCAGGCCTTCGAGCAGGCCCTCGCCGTGGCACCAGAGGCCGCCCCTGCCAGGGCCGCTGCTTTGGCCGCTCTCGCGCAGCAATTGATGCTGGCTGGCGAATTCGACGAGAGCATGACGCGCGCCGAGCAGGCTCGGCGCGCGGCAACGGCCGCCGGCGAGGACGGCATCGGCCACTTCGCCCATGCCACTGATACGGCCGCGGTCGATGCCGGTTTCCTTGGTCGTGTGGACCGCGGCCTGGAGCTGCTCGACGAGGCGATCGAGGCATCGCGGCGCGCTGGCGATCTGGCCGAGGTGATGCGTTGCTACGCCAATCGCACGACGCTACTGGACCTCGACCTGCGTCGCGAGCAGGCGCTGGCCACTGTCCAGGAAGGCATCGCCGAGGCGACGCGCAACGGCCTGGGCCTGACCTACGGCGCGTTCCTGAGCGGCAACGCCGCGGACATCCTGTACCAGTTGGGTCGCTGGACTGAAGCAGAGGCGCAGTGCCGCTCGGCGATGGAGTTCCCGCCGGTCGGTGTCGCATGGTTCAGCCCGATCCTGTATTTGGGCCTCGTGCTCGTCGAATCCCGAGCGGACGACGAGGCAGCACAGCTGGTGGGCAAGACGCTGCTCCAGCTCGAGACTGTGCCCGCCGGCCAGTGGTCGGCACTCGTCTTGCGCACGGCGGTCAGTCTGGCCTTGTGGCGTGGCGACCTGGCGGACGCGCAGAACGCCGCAGATCAGGGCTGGCGACGCATCCTCGACACCGACGACCCGCACATGATCGTCATCGGCGCCGCGGTCGTGCTGGAGGCGTGCGCCGCCGCGTCCGACGCGGGCAGGCTGAAGCGCGATTGGTCGAGCGTGGCGCAGGCGACAACGCTGGCCAACGAGGTGCTGCCCGTCGCCGAGCAGAGCATCGGCCGCTACCCGCTGCCCGCGGCGATGGGCGCGCGGCGCGAAGTTGAGCTGTACATGGCCACGGCCCGCGCGCATCACGAGCGCGTCCGCGGTCGGACCAAGCCTGAGACGTACGCGGCGCTGGCCGAGGCATGGTCAAAGATCCCGGTTCCATACGAAGCGGCCAAGGCGCGCTGGTGGCAAGCCCAGGCGGCATTGCCCACTCGCGCGCGTCGCGCCGAGGCGCGACGCGCGCTTACAGAGGCCTGGCGCATTGCCGGCAAGCTCCCCGCAATGCCGCTGCGCAATGCTCTACGCGACCTGGCAGCACGTGGTCGCATCACGCTGCCGGCCGACGATCTGGTCGCCATCCCCATCCAGCCCGACCGCCAGATCGTCGCCGTCGGGCCGGGCAACGGCCAGGACGGCGTGTCTGAAGCGGCGCTCATTGCCGAGCGCTTCGTCACTGTCCAGCCGCCGGCCGTGGCCCGCTTTGGTCTTAGCCCGCGTGAATACGGTGTCCTGCTCGTGCTCGCGGAAGGTCGGACTAATCGGGAGATCGCAGATCGACTGTTCATCAGCGAACGCACCGTCGCCGTCCACGTTCGGCGCATCCTGGCCAAGCTGGGCGTCAGCGGCCGCGTCGAGGCGGCGGGAGTGGCCATTCGCCTGGGCCTGGTGCCCGAAGATCCCAAGCTTGCCGTCAGAGCCTGACGTTTTCGCGTTGATCGGCAACAATTCGGGCATGCACATTCCCAAGTTCATTCGCCGAATCACGCTGCCTGTTGGCGCGATGCTGCTGATCTCGGCCTGCGCCGGCGGGACGTCCGCCGGCTGGACCTACGCGCCGCTTGGCCCCAGCGCGAACCCGTCAGCTGCCGCGTCCGCCGGCCCCAGCACGCCCGCCGGTTCCGGTGGCCCGGCTGTGACGATCGAAACCACGCAGGCTGCGCCCATCGCGTTCAACCCGAACACCTTCACCGTCGCTGCCGGCTCGAGCGTGACCGTGAACTACACCAACAACAGCAACGTGCCCCACGACATCGCCCTGTTCGATGGCAAGGACCAGAACTCCAACATCATTGCCACCAGCACACAGGGAACCGGCCCGAACAACGCTCAGACCGTTACTTTCACAGCACCTTCACAGCCCGGTACCTACTTCTTCTGGTGCACGGTCCACACCCTCACGATGACGGGGACGTACACCGTCCAGTAGGCGTCGGACGTAGCACTACGTCCGCCAAAACCGTCTTAGGGCTTAGACTTTCGGGGTCTCGCGCCATCCGTGCCCAAAGGATGCGGGAACCATTAGTTCCTTCGAAGAGTCCTTTGCTGGGCGCAGATAACCAACACTCAGAGGCCTGACACCCTTCAGCATGTCCAACAAATCGCCGACGCTCGCCGCCTTCCTGTCGTTCGTCTTTCCCGGCCTGGGTCAGATTTACGCGGGTCAGATCAAGAAGGGCTTGATCTGGGCTATCCCCATGTTCGTCATCATCCTGTTGGCCGGCTGGTTCCTGCTCGGCGGGCAAAATCGGCTGGTTGGCCTGGTCGCGAGCTCGCAGAACCAGGTTGCGCTGCTCGTCTTCAACGTCGCCTTTTTCCTGTACCACATCGCCGCGATGCTCGATGCCTACGACGTCGCCAAATCGGAGCGTGCGGTCAGTTACAGCAGCAGGCAGGGCGGCGCCCCGGTTGCGCTCGCCGGTCTCGTTGCGCTGGCGATCATGATCCACGGCTTTCCCGAGGTGTACGGCATCGACGCCCACAACACCTACGCCAACATCTTCGGCGGTGGCCACGATGTCACCCCGAGCTTTGCAGCCAAGACACCTAATCCCAGCTACGTCGCACCCAGCGCGACGCCCGAGCCAAGCGGCGAGGCCACCGCGACGCCGGGTGGCTCGACGACCCCATCGGGATCGCCCGGACCGCAAGGCTCAGTGAAGCCGTTCGTCTGTCCGTCAGCTCCTGACTTCAGCGGGTGGGCTCCTGCGGATGACGGCCGCGTGAACCTTTCCAGCACATTGGGATCCTAAGCTTAGAATTCCACGTGGACAAGTTGTCGCGGCCGCTTCTATAGTGTCACCTAAATACTAGTGACTCCAGCGTAACTGGACTGGCCACAGTTAGGCCGCAAATGTAATCACACTGGCTCACCT
>JADMIO011398610.1_pt1 | contig 58141 bp, 53 predicted proteins | sample 8958161 | NCBI WGS metagenome assembly JADMIO01 (sample SAMN16585339, study PRJNA669376) | soil metagenome | isolation source: Crop rotation soil | place: USA: Cullars Rotation, Alabama | collected 2011
GCCGCGACTTCAAGTCACGTGAATTCCAAGCTTCGGATCCCACTGTGCTGGAAAGAGGTGCCCTTCCGCGGTGGTGACTTCGACTCCAGGGATAACAAGGAAATCATCGACCGGCAGACCGTCTTCACGCACCAGGCCCTTATCAAGCAGGTAACGGCAGCCGTCGCTGGTGTTGTGATCGGTCAACGCAAAGCCGTGCAACCCCTTCTTGCGAGCGCTCGCAATTAACTCCTCAGGGCTGCTCACGCCATCGCCCGAGAAGAATGAATGGCAATGGAGGTCAATGTTGTAACCCATGGGGAATGAGGATGCAGAGAGAACGCTATAGGCGGAAGAAAATTGGGCAACAAATCACTTCATCCCACCGGTTTCCGGCGGCATGTTTTCAGGATGTTTGCATTTAAAGAATGGACTTTGATCTGTGACGCCCTCGCGCGAGGGGCGCAGAGCCTGATCATCCGCAAGGGCGGCATTGCCGAGGGCCGGGACGGCTTCCGCTTTAAGCACGCCGATTTCCTCCTGTTCCCGACGCTGTTTCACGAGCAAGCGGCTAAATTACGCGTGCCGCCCGATACTGCTATTCCCCAAACCGATCCGGACGGGCAGCACACCATCCGACTCGCGGCGCATGTCGAATGGACCGCGGATGTGACAGATTGGGAAAGGGTCCGGGCACTGGAGCCGTTCCACCTTTGGACCGAGGGGGAAATCGACAAACGCTTCCGGCAGGACGATCAGCCAGGCGTGAGCGTGGCGTTTGTACGAATTCAGAAGCTGAGCGAGCCGCTGACTTTTCCAGATTTGCCAAAGTATGGAGGGTGCCGGTCCTGGGTGGACGTGCCGGAGTTGCCGGCGGGGACGACGCTAATTCCGGTACTCGGCGACACCGAACACCAGCGGCGCTCCGAGGAGGTAGAGCGGGTGATCTCGTAGCGCACGAGGCGCGATCCGGCACGCAAAACAAGGAGCGGCGGTTTTCCAACCGCCGAGGAGGCGGTCGAGGTGCTGGAGGTGGTCGGTGCCTTTCGGGCAAACCGAACCAACAACCCACCGAAGGCGCCCATCCTCCGGCCTCCTCGCATGATGGCGCCTCCGGCGCGTTGGGACGGCCGGTGGTTGGAAAACCACCGCTCCTTGGGCTCCATCGCGAAAACCTACTCAGCAAGGCGGGGGCTGAGAAAATCTGCCGGCAGTTCGAGTTGGCCGTATCCGAGTTCCGCCAGGATCGGCAGGCCAGTCAGTTCCTCGAGCACGCTTCGATTTGTGGCGGTCGCGATGTCGTCCTCGGCGGAGATACGGTTGAGGATCAATCCGGCGCACGGAAGGCCGCGCCTTTGCACGGACTCGACAGTGAGCAAGGCGTGGTTAATCGCGCCCAACTTGTTCGCCACGACGATCGCGACTGGCAGGCCATACTCCTCGGCCAGGTCGCCGACAAAATAGTCAAGGGTAATTGGCACCCGCCACCCGCCGACGCCCTCCACAATGATCGAACTGTGAGCACAGCGGATTCGCCCGAAAGTTTCGCGGATGAGCATCAAATCAATCGTGCGGTTTTCAATGCCTGCCGCGGTGTAGGGTGCAGCCGGAGTCCGCAACCACACTGGGTTGATGTCGTTGACCGAGATCACACCGTCGGCCGCCAATTGCAGGGACTCCGCATCGTCCCGATCACCACAACAGATCGGCTTGAGCCCGACCGTATCGTGGCCAGCGTTTCGAAGAGCCCGCACCAGGAGCGATGCGACATACGTCTTTCCGACGCCGGTGTCGGTGCCGGTGAGGAAAAGATTCACGCCGGCCGCTTCGGTTTGGGGATCGTTGGGGCGAAGCACGCGGTGCAGGCGATCAGACGCCGATCAACCCCTGAATGACATTCGCAATTTGATCGGCTTGGGCATTGATCCGGTCTCCGTCGCGCCCCTCGATGAGCAACCGGATCTTTGGCTCTGTGCCGCTGTAGCGCAGGAGCACACGCCCGGCGCCGGCCAACTCCTTCTCGGCCTCAGCCACGAGCTTGGTCACATCGGGAAGTTCCTCGATCGGCTTCTTTTCGCGGACCTTCAAGTTGCGCTGCGCCTGCGGATACTTCGCGAGACACTTCTTGAGTTCGCTGAGCGGTTTGCCGGTCTCGACCATGATCCGGAGGATCTGGAGCGCGCTGACGATGCCGTCCCCTGTCGTGGAGAAATCGCGGAAAATCATGTGCCCGCTTTGCTCGCCGCCCACGTTGAGATCCTGCTTCATCATCGCTTCGATGACATAACGATCACCAACCTTTGTGCGCAGCACACGGCCTTCGTGCTTCTTGAGCGTCTCATCGAGGCCGAAATTGCTCATCACCGTGGCGACCAGGGTATTCTGTGCCAATCGGCCCCGCTTGATAAAGTCGAGGGCCGCGATGGCCATGATCTCGTCGCCATCCACCAGTTCGCCGTTCTCGTCGCAGAGGATCACGCGGTCCGCATCGCCGTCGTGGCTGATGCCGACCTGGGCCTTCGTTTCCTTCACGAGGCGCTGGATTTCCTCGGGATGCGTGCTGCCGCAGTCGCGGTTGATGTTCCGGCCGTTGGGCGTGTTATGCGCCACGATGATTTCCGCCCCGAGCTCACGCAGGATGCAGGGCGTCGACTTGTAGGCGGCGCCATTGGCCACATCGACCGCGATGCGCATATCTTCGAGGGTGCGCCCGCGCGGGAAGCTCTGCTTGGCAAACTCGACGTAGCGGCCCAGGGCATCATCGATACGCGTCGCCCGGCCGACCTTGCCTGCCGTGGGCCGGATCGACTCGATCTCGCCGCTGAAGACGAGGTGCTCGATGCGCTGCTCGATCTCGTCGTCCAGCTTGTAGCCGTCCGGGCGGAAGAATTTGATGCCGTTGTCCTCGTACGGATTGTGCGAGGCGCTGAGCACGATGCCCGCATCGGCCCGCAGGGAACGGGTGATGTAGGCGACGCCCGGTGTGGGCAGCGGCCCGATGAGCAAGACGTCGGCTCCGAGCGACATCACGCCGGCGGCAAGCGCGTTTTCCAGCATGTATCCGGACAGCCGGGTGTCCTTGCCAATGACGATGGTCGTGCGACCGCTCGATCGCCCGGCGAGGACGCTCATCTGCGTGAAGACATGCGCGGCGGCGCGCCCCAGCTTGAGCGCCGTTTCGGCGGTCACGGGCTCGATGTTCGCGGTTCCGCGGACACCGTCCGTGCCGAAAATGCGGCGTTCTCCGTTGGCGGGTTTGGCGGTGGCGCTGGTCTTCGCGACGCTACTTTTTCTTGGGGCTCCCATAGCTGCTACTGTTCGTATCGAACTGAAATTTTTTGTCCTGGGACTGAAACTGGAACCTAGAAGGCGAGCCGGTCTTTTCCAGACTCTGTTTGATGACCCACCACAGAATGGCGGCGAGAACCAGCGACATCACCTTTGCCAGCCAGTTGTTTAGTATCAGTTTCATCGATCAGGGAGAAAAGCTCACCGAGGCGACGGGAAAAGCTTTCCGGGTCAAAGCTTCTTTCGATTGCGCCACGATGACAAATGGAAACGATTCCGGTCTCTTCCGACACGACGATGACGATCGCGTCGGTTTCCTCGCACAGCCCCAGGGCCGCGCGATGGCGCAGCCCCAGTGCGCGATCGAGATCGGCCCGCTGGGTAATGGGGAAAATGCAAGCCGCCGAGACGATGCGATCGCTGCGAATGATGATCCCGCCATCGTGCAGCGGGGTTTTTGGGAAGAAAATGCTGACCGCCAGCTCGGTGGAGAGAGCGCAATCGATCTTCACACCGCTCTCGGCGAAGCCCTCGATGTTCTGGCCGCGTTCGATGGCGATGAGGGCGCCGAGTTGACGATTGGCCAGGTCGAACGTCATCTCCCGCACGAGGTCGAGGGTCGCGCGATTCTGAGTGGTGGAGGAAAAGAGCCGGTGCGCGCCAAGCGCGGCCAGGCCCCGGCGCAACTCGGGCTGAAAGATGATGACCAGCGCAATGGCGAGCACCTTCGACAAGCTCTCGAAGATCGCGCCGATCACGGTCAGGCCGAAGGTCTGCGAGAGCAAGAGGACGGTCAGGAAGATGACCACCAATCCCACGAGTACATTTGCGCCCGGGGTGCCCTTGAAGAAGCGCCAGGTGTAGTAGATCGCGACGGCCAGCAGGAGTATCTCGAGAACATCCTTCCCGTATCCCGAGATCAGCTCTTGCAGGTTCATGCGGCGACCTCCGGGTTGAGGATCGCCTCCGTCATGCGCAGGGCATCGACGTTGGCCCGGGCATCGTGGACCCGGAAGATATTGGCGCCGCGCGAGCGTCCATAGCTGGTCAGCGCCACAGTCGGCCAGGTGCGATCTTCCATCGAGTCGCTCCCCACTACCTTGCCGAGAAATGATTTGCGCGAAACCCCAAGGGCAAGCGGCCGGCCCGGCATCCGCACAGCATCAAGACACCGCAGGAGCGCAAGATTGTGCTCCACGGTTTTTCCGAAGCCAATTCCTGGATCGAAAGCGAGACGCATGGGGTCGATTTCGCACGCTAGGCACGCCTGAAAAGTTTGTCGAAAAAAATTCCCGATTTCCGCCACAACATCGTCGTAATGCGGCGCCCGCTGCATGTCCCGGGGTGTGCCCTGCATGTGCATGGCGATCGCGCCCGCCCCCGTGGCCCGCACGGCTTCGCGCATGGCCGGGTCGCGCAGGCCGGTCACGTCATTGATAATCTCCGCGCCGGCTTCCATCGCGGCGCTCGCGACGGCGGGCTTCATCGTATCGATGGAAATGACGGCCTCCGGCCTCCTGGCCAGCAAGGCTTCGATCACCGGCACCACGGCGCGCATCTCGTCGGCTTCCGCCACCGGCTCCGCCCCCGGGCGCGTGGATTCGCCCCCGATATCGATGATCTGGGCGCCCTCATCGAGCAGTTGCAATCCATGGTCGACGGCGCGATGTAGGTCGATAAACCTGCCGCCATCAGAGAAAGAATCCACGGTGACATTGAGCACACCCATGATCAATGCGTCATGAGAAACGTCGAAGGTGCGGCTTTTGGTTTGCCAAATCATTTGCTCAAACCCGCGCGGAATGTTGCAAATATCCGAACTGGTGTGTCGTAAAGGACCACGCGTCTCCAGCGCCGCCAACTGAAAACTACCATGAATGCAACCATCGAACAGACCCCTGTAGACCGTAACCGCCAGTTTCCGCCTTTTAGCCTCAAACGGCTGTTGACCACGGTCTTCGATCCAAAACCCGGCGAGCGCATCTGCATTCTCATCGACCTGGAGAATCCGCAGGACATCAAGGATTACCAGTTTTTGAAGAATCCCGATCTCTCCATCCAGCGTCACGCGCACGACGTCTTCCAACAAGGCCTGCGCAATGGCGTAATGAAGGAGCTCGGCATGGAGGGCGGAGAGATGTTCGCCTACGCGATCACCGGCGGCAGCAACCTGGATCTGCCGGCGAAAGGCTACGCCAGCGACGGCCGCGAAATCGACATGATCGAAGACATCTACAAGAAGTACACCCTCGTCCTCTGCATCTCGACCTATTCCGCGACGGCCCCGCTTACGGCGTTTGCCAAAGAGTATGGATTCCGCGGCGCGACGATGCACGGCATGAACCAGGTGATTCTCGCGTCGGGCCTGGCCGTGGACTACTTCGAAGTAAGCCGCCAGGCGGAGAAGCTGCGGCTGGGAATGACGAAGGCGGATTGGGTCGAAATCGACTACGTCTTCGACCAGAAGAAGTTCACGCTGCACCTCGAGTTGGGTCAGCAGGAGGCGCAAAAGAGCCACGGCCTCTGCCGCGGCGGCCCGGATATCGCCAACCTGCCCGCGGGCGAAATCTACTATGTGCCAAACAGCGCCTCCGGCGAATTCCCGCACAAGTATGAGGACGGCAGCGTCGGCCTGATGAAAGTGCAAGGTGGCCGCATTACCAGCGCCACCCTCTTGCGCGGCAACCAAACGATCGTGGACGAGCACAACAAGAAGCTCACCTCCGACCCGGTGACCGGTGAACTCGGCGAGCTCGGCTTCGGGACGCAGGAATTGCCCGTCTCGGGCCGTGACATCCAGGACGAAAAGATCCTCGGTACGATGCATGTCGCCACCGGGCGCAGCGACCATCTCGGCGGAAAGCTCACGCCGGACCGTTTCGCGAATAAAAAGAACGCGACCCACGATGACATCCTGTTTTCCCCGTCGAAGACTCCGGAGATCAACGTCCCTCAAGTCCGCATGCATCGGGACGGGAAGACGGTGGTCTTGATCGAAGACTACGTCCCGGCCGCCTACATGCGCGGGTTGCTCGCGGACTAAATCCTGAAGAGTGGGTTTGAGCGGCGCGGAGCCGGGAGTTCCCCGAGTTCCGCGCCGCCTACTGTCTGCCAATGAATATTTACGAGACCGACCGTCTGCTCGCGGAGTACTTGCTGTTTCACTACGGCGCACCGGAGGAGATTCTGCCCTACCCCTTTGGCCCGCGCGATGCGCTGGACTACGCGGTGCGGTGCGTGACGGAGTGCCTGGATGTGGCGCGGCTTCCCGCGGGAGCACGCGCTCTCGACCTCGGCTGCGCGGTGGGGCGCTCGACGTTCGAGTTCTCCAAGCACTGCGCCGAGGCCATTGGCATCGACTACTCCCACCGGTTCATCGAAGCGGCGCAGGTTCTGCGCGACCAGGGGGAGTTGCCCTACTTCCGGAGGGATGAAGGCGAGCTTGGGGCACGATTGACAGCGCGCCTTCCTAGCGGAGCGAGCGTGCGGGGAGTGAAGTTTGAAACGGGCGACGCTCACGCTTTGCGGACGGACCTAGGCAGTTTCGACGTGGTGCTCATGGCCAATTTGATCGACCGGCTCGCGGAACCGCAACGCTGCCTCCGGCAATTGCCGGGCCTCGTGAAGCCAGGCGGCCAGTTGATCATCACCTCGCCCTATACCTGGCTGGAGGAATTTACCGCGCCAGATCACTGGGTTGGAGGCCGACCGGTTGCCGGCCAAGCCCGGACCACATTGGACGGACTGAAGATGGCACTCGCCAATGAATTCGAATTCATCAGCCGCAAGGACCTGCCGTTCCTCATCCGCGAACACGCCCGCAAGTTCCAATGGAGCGTCGCCGAGGCCTCCATGTGGCGACGGAAATAACCTGAACAACGCAGCTCATGTCCACCGATTGGGAAGACCACTATCGACGCGGTGAAACACCGTGGGAGAAAGGCGCACCAAGCCCCGGCCTGGTCGATCTCCTGGCGGAGGAGCCGATCCGTGGACGCATCCTCGTTCCAGGTTGTGGCTTCGGCCACGACGTGCGCGCGCTGGCCGCCACAGCGGACGAGGTGATCGGCATTGATATCGCGCCGTCCGCCGTCGAAGCCGCCGGAAAGCTTCCCGCCGCAGGCCATGAACGTTACGAGTTGCAGGACCTATTCGCCCTACCGCCGTCCTGGCGTGGCGCGTTCGATGGCGTGTGGGAGCACACGTGCTTCTGCGCGATCCAACCTTCGCAACGACCGGCCTACGTCGAGGCCGTCGCCGACGCGTTGCGTCCCGGGGGCAAGCTGTTTGCGATCTTCTACCTCGACCCCGGCAATGATTCGCCGGACGAAGGCCCGCCCTTTGAGGTGTCCGTGGCGGAATTGGACCGTCTCTTCCTCCCACGATTCACCCTCGTTCGCGAATGGCTCCCAAAGCGTGCTTATCCCAATCGAGAAGGCCGTGAGTGGATGCGGGTGATGACCCGGCGCGACTGACCGGAATCTAGCCCTCCTGCTCTGGCGGCGGTTCCTCAGCAGCAGGCGGTGGCGGCGGTGGCGGCGGCACGTTACCGATGACCTTGTCACTTGATTCCTTGGTCGTTGTAGTCTTGCCCGGCTGAGGGCCGGACTCGGTGGTCATGACGCGATGTGACCGAATGACCATCTCCCCGAGACGTTCGCGGAATTCGCGCCGGCGTGGGCGAAACATGTCGCTTGCTCCCTCAAAGGGATTCTTCCCCGTGCAGAGATTCCCGATGGAGAAAGGAACACTGACCCGAACACCCGCCACCAGTGCCCGCCGACCAGTTCGCGATCGTCCCAATACTCCAGGTCACCGATCAAACCCGGGAGGAAACGCGCCTCCGCCCGTGCTTTCACTCCTTCAAAGGTCCGACCGAAGGCCCCTTCGTAACGGTAGTAGCCGGCGAGCAGACGAAGTTCGAAATACCGATCCAAGCCGGGCACCAGGAACCCGCCCTCGAGGTTGAATCCCTCCAACGCGCTTTCATAACGGTTGTAGACGGTGCGTTGGGCAAGGTGCGTCGTGCGTTGCTTGATCAAGCCATCTTCCACAAACGTGGATCCCTTCTCGTCGTGACTGCGGCTGCGGGTAAAACTGGAAGATTGGTAAATACTTCCGTCGGGCAGATACCAATTTAGCCGCGCGTCGAACCAATGCGTCAGCAGTTCGAAGCCAAGCCCCAGCTGATCGAAATGATTGCCAAAACGGCTCTCAATGTCGTCGTAGAACACGTTGGCGCCCAAAATGACTTCGTGGCCGGGGACCAGATACCGCGCCCCGAGTCCATAGCTGCCCAAATACTGCGAGTCGTCGGCCAGCGTATCGCGGGTGCTCAGAAAGAAAGTGAAGCCGCCCGCCTGCGCGAACGGAACCACGGCATCGAAATATCCGCTCTGGAGACCGTCGCTGAACTTCCCGCCGAGCGTCAATTCACCGGCCGGCAACGGGTTATCCGCGGGTTCGACCGACTTGCCCGGCTCCGGTGCCGACTGCACCAGGTGACCGGCATGAGCCTTCGCTGCCAGGAGGTGGGTAATGAAAGCGCCGGCAAGGAATACCGACAAGAAGCGCGGCTTCATAAACGGTTGACGCAGCGCTGGTTAATGACGCCACTGAAGGCGCAGGCGAGCAGAAACAACGAATAATGTCAATTCTTTCAGATTTTCAGCGCTGTGCCTCAGAAAGGCAGCCTTTGCTGACACGACCGGAGTAAATCCTCGCTTGATTCACTGGCGATGATTCCTAGCCTCTCGCGATGCACGATACGCTTTCGACACCGCCGGCCCCCTCTCTTCTCGCTCCTGGGGACACTTTTCCGCGGCGTCACCTGGGTTCTAACGATGAGGAAGTGGCCGCCATGCTGGCCAAACTGGAACTGCCATCCCTGGAAGCGCTGGTCGCCGCTGCCGTGCCACCCCAGATCCGCCTTTCCAAGCCGCTCAACCTTCCGACCGGGCGCGGCGAGCACGAAGCGCTGGCGGAACTGCGTGCGCTCGCGGGAAAGAATCGCACTTTCAAGAACTACATCGGGCAAGGCTATAGCGACTGCATCACGCCACCCGTGATTCAGCGGAATATCCTGGAGAATCCCGGTTGGTATACGGCTTACACCCCTTACCAGGCCGAGATCTCGCAGGGCCGCATGGAGGCGCTGATCAACTTCCAGCAGATGGTGATCGACCTCACGGCGCTCGATATCGCCAACGCCTCGCTGCTCGACGAAGCCACGGCGGCCGCGGAGGCGATGCACATCGCCCATGCCGTGAGCAAGGACGCCGAAGCCAAGGCCATTTTCGTGAGCGATCGCTGCCATCCGCAGACCATCGCCGTGGTCCGCACGCGGGCCGAACCCCTGGACATCAAAGTCATCGTTGGCAGCCACGCCGCGTTTGATTTCGCGGAGAAGGTTTTCGCCGTGGTGGTCCAGTACCCGGAAACGTCCGGGGCGCTCATCGACTACGCGCCATTCTTCGAGCGGGCGCACGCCGCAGGTGCCTTGGCCATCGTGGCCGCGGATATCCTCGCCCTGACCCTGCTCAAGCCTCCGGGAGAATTTGGGGCCGATATCGCGGTCGGATCAACCCAGCGCTTCGGGGTGCCGCTCGGTTTCGGCGGACCGCATGCTGGTTACATGGCGGTGAAGGACGCCTACAAGCGCCTCATGCCCGGGCGACTCGTCGGCGTTTCCAAGGACACACACGGCCAACCAGGCTACCGCCTCTCGCTCCAGACGCGCGAGCAGCACATTCGCCGCGACAAGGCGACGAGCAATATCTGCACGGCCCAGGTGCTCCTCGCGGTCATGGCATCGATGTATGCGGTTTACCACGGGCCGCAGGGATTGAAGGATATCGCCCGCCGGGTGCACCTCGCCACCCGTTGGTTTGGCAATGCGATGGAGGCCAATGGTTTCTCCCTGCTGCACACGGAATTCTTCGACACGGTGGGCATCAAGTGCCGGTCCAAAGACGAGTGGGCGGGCATTCTGCGTCGGGCGGAAGCTGCTGGCGTCAATTTCCGGTCGCTGGCCCTCGAAGGCGCTCCCTACGTGATCCTCGTGAGCCTCGACGAAACAGTGGATGAAGGGGATCTCCTCGAACTGGCGTCGATTTTCGTTCCGAAGCCTTCCCACCCGTTTGCTCTGCCGCAAAGTGGCACGAGCCCAAGCTTGGGCTGGCGTGAAAGGTTCACCCGTACGTCGCCGGTGCTCAGCCATCCAGTCTTCAACAAGCATCACACCGAGCACGAGATGCTGCGCTACATCCGTCGACTGGAGGCGAAGGACCTTTCGCTGACCACTTCCATGATCCCGCTCGGCTCCTGCACGATGAAGCTGAACGCGACCAGCGAGATGCTACCCGTGACGTGGCCGGAGTTTGGGAAGGTGCATCCCTTTGCCCCGGAGGCGCAAACGGCCGGATATCGGGAAATGTGCACGCAATTGGAGAACTGGCTGGCGGAGATCACCGGCTTCGCGGGCGTTTCCCTGGAGCCCAACGCCGGCTCGCAAGGTGAATACGCCGGACTGCTGGTGATCCATAAATACCACCAGTCGCGCGGCGATGGGCATCGCGACATCTGCCTGATCCCCACGAGCGCTCACGGCACCAACCCCGCCAGCGCGGTCATGGCCGGGATGAAGGTCGTCGGGGTGCGCTGTCTCGACGACGGCGACATCGATCTTGCCGATCTGCAGGCCAAGGCCGAACAATACAAGGACAAGCTGGCGGCCCTTATGGTGACCTATCCCAGCACCCACGGCGTGTTCGAGGACACCATCGTGGAGATCTGCGAGATCATTCACGCGCACGGGGGGCAGGTTTACATGGACGGCGCGAATATGAACGCGCAGGTCGGCCTGACCTCGCCCGGCCGCATCGGCGCCGATGTCTGCCACCTCAACCTCCACAAGACCTTCTGCATCCCGCACGGCGGCGGCGGTCCCGGAATGGGTCCAATCGGCGTCGCGGCGCACCTCGTTCCGTTCCTCTCTGCGGTGGAGCGCAAAGGCCCGGATACCCGGACCGGCTCCATTTCCGCCGCACCGTTTGGCAGCGCCTCTATTCTCACCATCCCGTGGATGTACATCCGCATGATGGGTGGAGAAGGGCTGACCGACGCGACGCGCTTCGCGATCCTGAACGCCAACTATATCGCCCGGCGGCTGGATCCCTATTTCCCCGTGCTCTTCAAGGGGCACGATGGGCTCGTCGCCCACGAGTGCATCCTCGATCTGCGGAAGTTCGAGAAATCCACAGCGGAAGACGTGGCCAAGCGCCTCATGGATTACGGGTTCCACGCTCCGACGCTGAGCTGGCCGGTCGTCGGCACGCTCATGGTGGAGCCGACGGAGAGCGAATCGAAAGACGAACTCGACCGCTTCTGCGACGCGATGATCACCATTCACGCCGAGATGACCGCCATCGAAACCGGCTCGGCGGATGCAAAGGACAACCTGCTCAAAAACGCGCCGCACACCGCGCATTCGACCATCACCGGGGAGTGGACTCATCCCTATTCCCGCGAGCAGGCCGCCTATCCCGCGCCGTGGCTGCGGGAGCACAAGTTCTGGCCCAGCGTCGGACGCATCGACAACGTCTGGGGCGACCGGAATCTGTTCTGCTCCTGCGTGCCGGTGGCCGCGCACGCGTAGATTTTACACGACAGGAATTGTCACCCGCGCCGTCCGGAGTAGGGTAGCAAAGATTGCCGTGAGATCGTTGCTTCTGCTCGCCTTCATCGCCGTTGCCACGGCGTCGGCGGAAGACCCTCGGCTCGTGGCGCTTCTCAAGCAGGGCGACGCCGAGGATCGTGCCGGTCACACGCGGGCCGCCCTCAGTTCCTTCCGCGCCGCCGAGCAGATCGACAACCGCAACGTGGGCGTCTTGCTGCGAGTTTCGAAGCAGTACACCGACCTCATTCCATCCACGAAGCCCAAGGAAGCCGCCGAGCAGGTCGCCAAAAAGGCGTTCACCTACGCGCAGCGCGCAGTCGAGATTGACCCCAAAGTCGCCAAGGCCCATCTGTGCCTTGCCATCGCTTACGGCCATTTGACCGATTACATCGGGAACAAGGAGAAGCTGGAATACTCGAAATACATCAAGGACGAGGTCTCAAAGTCGATCGAACTGGATCCAATGGACGACTACGCGTGGCACGTGCTGGGTTGCTGGCATTCCGGCGTGGCCAACGTCAACGGGATGCTCAAGCTGCTCGCGAAAATGGTGTATGGCGGCATGCCGCCAGCCAGCAATGAAGAGGCCGTAAAGTGCCTAAGGAAGGCCATCGAACTCGCGCCCCAGCGCATGATGCATCACAGCGAACTAGCGCGCGCTTATCAGCTCATGAGCCAGAAAGAGCAGGCCGACAAGGAATGGAAAATCGTCCTCTCCCTGCCTGCGCAGGACAAGGAAGAAGAACGAGACCAGGCCGATGCACGGGTCGCATTGAATCTGCCCAAGACCGCGCCTGCTCCCACAACGGGTCACATCCCGGCGACGACCACCACGGCGCGCTAAGTCAGGCTTGGTTGGGCCGAATCGCCAGCATCAGCCATCCGGCGAGCAAGCTGAGCCCCCCAAACGGTGTAATCGCGCCGAGGATCTTTACGTTCGTTACCGCAAGCGTGTAGAGGCTCCCGCTGAAAATCACGATCCCCACGACGAATAGAAGGAAAGGCAGACGAGCCACCGTTGCGCGTTGAGCGAGAATGAGCAGGACCACCGCATGGACGAGGTGGTAGAGCGCAGCTGTGCGCCAGTCGTCCACCCGGGCATTGTGTTCCAGCGTCGACTTCAGCCCATGCGCTCCAAAAGCCCCGAGCGCGACCCCAAGAAATCCGGTGATGGCGGCGATGCGAGTGGCGGTGGTTGTGTTCATGCAGCACAGCCATTACGGGCAAATTTCTCATCTCCAAAGTCGAAATTTTCCCGGGCAGGGCTACGCTGCTCCCAGATGGACTGGACCAACTGGCAGCCGCGCGAGCGGGCCAACCTCTGTTTTATCGCCAAAGACAATCGCGTGCTGCTCATTCGAAAGAAGCGCGGGCTTGGCGCTGGGAAGATCAATGGTCCTGGTGGGAAGATTGAGCCGGGAGAGACGGCGCTGGATTCGGCGATCCGGGAGACCCAGGAAGAGATTGGCGTGACGCCTCTGGACATCGAGGAACGCGGCGTCCTGCATTTCCAGTTCGTCGACGGCTACAGCCTGCACTGCGTCGTTTTCCTCGCGCGGGATCTCGAAGGGGAACCGATCGAGACGGACGAAGCGACGCCGTATTGGTTTGAGATCGACCACATCCCGCTGGAGGAAATGTGGGCCGACGACCGCCACTGGCTGCCCCAGATGCTGGCCGGGGGGCATTTCCAAGCCTGGTTCGAATTCGACGGCGACCGGATGCTCAACAAGGACGTCCGCTGGAACGGGGCGTAGGAGTTCAAAGCAGTAATGGTCCGGCGCTTCGCTTGCGTTTAAGCCTTTGTCACTTCGCGGGTGCGCTTTCCTTCGCGGCGTCCTTACGAAGCAACTCCCAATGCAGCCGGGCGACCTGCCACATGTAATTTGGTCCGCCATTGGCCCGCTCGAGGGGAATCGCCACGGCTTGATCGAGCAACTCACGCGCGCGGGCCCGATGGTCGAGAATCTCCTCGTTCAGGCCAGCGTAGTATTTGCCGAAAAACGCGACGTTGGGTTCGTCCTTCAAACCCTTGCGGTCGATCTCCGCGAGGACATCGTCGGACGACTTCTTGCCAGCGAACATCTCGTACAACGACGGGAAAGGCTCCCGGTCGAATCGCGTGTAGACGAGCATCTCCGCGCGCGCCTTCTCGATGCCATCCGCCCTGGCCCGCGCGAGGAATTTCCAAATGCCATTCTCGCGATCGCGCCCGTCGTACTCGTGGTACTTTTCAAACTGCCGGGCGGACTTGGCGAACTGCCCGTTGAAATAGTAGGCGATGCCCAAGCGCCAATGCGGCGCGTCCTCCCTGGGATCGATCGCGATCATTCGCTCGTAGTCAGCCACAGCCTCCTTGAAATGGCCGAGGAACAGATGGAAGTCGCCGCGACGCCCGAGCAACGGAACTGAGTCGGGTGATGAAGTCAGAGCAGCGTCGGTTGCCTTGAGCTCATCGGCGAACTTCGCGAGCATTGGGGCGCGCCAGTCGGGCCACGACTCGGGGCTGGCGGCGTTGGCGGCAGCGAGTTCCAAGGCGGCGCCAAGGATCAGGAGGAGAATCGTTTTCATGGGAGAGTGACTTCGCTGCTGATCATTGTGTCGTGCTCGTCGGTGACGGTGACATACCATGCGGTCGTGTCCGCAGGCGGCGCCTCACCACGCACGGTCTTGCCATCGATCGTCAGAGTTCTTGATTCCCATGGCCGTGTTTTATTTTCCGGGTGCGGTCCCTTGGTGAATTGCAGGGTAGCAGCTTTGAGCGGCAACGCGCTCTCCAACTCGGCCACGACCTGCCCCTCCTGAACGACGGCGCGCGTGACCTTGGGCAACGGTTCCCCGCCCTTGAAGACCGAGTCAAAGAATTGCAGCACCTCCTTCACGTCGAAGATGTGCCCGTGCTTCATGGCCGGCTCGATGCGGATATTCTTCGGCGACTGCACCAGCCGGTAGGTCTTCATGTAGCTGTCGAGCGGATAGGCGAAGTCACTGCTGCCATTGACGAAGAGCATGCGCATGGGCGCCGAGCCGACGTAGCTCGAGGGATCCCACATCTTCAGCCAATGGGCGCGCGCTTCGGGCAGCATGGGCTGGATTTGAGTCACCAGCCACGCGCTGTTGTCGCCGAGAAACCCGCAGCCATATTGCGGGCAGGCGGCCTGGAAACGCCAGTCGACGCCCGCGACGATGCACGTCAGGTAGCCACCCCAACTGATCCCGGTGAGCCCCGTGTGCGCCGCATCCACTTCCGGGAAGCTGCGGATCAACGAGTGGGCGAGAAGGACATCGGCCACCGCGTGATAAGTCCAGCGGTCGTGGTCAGCGGTTTCCGGGTTGCCAAACTTGGTGCCGTCATCGGCATTCGGGCCGCCATCGGGAAGGCGCTCGCGGTTCTTGCGGTCCGGCTGCCAATTGCCGGAAAGGTCCATCGCAATGGCGGCATAGCCGCGGCTCGCGTAGAGGTTCGCCCATTTCTCGAAGGCGGTGCCGCCGCCGCCATGCACCAGCACCATTGCGGGGTATTTCTTCTCCGAGGCCGCTTCGAGCCCGAGCGTGACCGGAGAGGCGTAGTAGGCAAAGACGCGCGTGGCATGGCCCTGATAGGGCTCCGCGGTGTAGAGCAGTGAGTGGACAGGTTGTGTTCGATCGATCCACTCCACCGCGGGGACGCGCTCGAGCGCCTTGGTATCCCAAGGCGTGAAAGGTGGAAGTGGCAGCGGCGAGGCCGCATGCAGCGGGAACGGCGCGAGTGCTGCAGCCGATACGAGGACGAGGGTGGCCAGAAAACGGGGGAAGAGCATTGATCGCGTCTATCGATTCAATGCGCTTCTGCCGAGCCAGTTCTCTCTGGTCCTATCCGTGCGTCGCAAACTTCGCCCGCACCAACTCGGCGACCTTTTCCTCGACGGCGGGGTGGCCGAGGCGATCGATCGCTTCCTGCACGAAACCGTGCACGATCAGCTTCTGCGCCGCCTTTTTGGTGATGCCGCGGGACATGAGGTAGAAGAGCTCCTCTTCCTCGATCTGGCCGCTGGTCGCGCCGTGCGTGCAGCGCACGTCGTTGGCCTCGATCTCGAGACCGGGAGCGCTGTTGGCCTCGGCTTCGTCACTCAGGAGGAGGTTGCGGACCTTCTGGTAGGCATCCGTCTGGTGCGCGCCGGGGTCGACGCGGATGAGGCCGGAGAAAATCGTGCGCGAGTTGTCGTCGAGCGAGTTCTTGTAGAGCAGGTCGCTCGCGGTGTTCGGCGCTTCGTGGATCTGGAAAGTGCGCGCATCGATTTCCTGGGCGCGGTCGGCGACGGTGACGGCGAGCATGTCGCTACGCCCACCGGGAGCACGTAGATGGCTCACACTCTCGCTGCGAACGTGACGGCCACCAAGCTGGGTAAAGAGCGCCTTGGCATGGGAATCGCGCCCCACCACCGTCGCATTGATCTGGAACGCCAGGGTCTCGCGGCTCCAATTCTGCACAGTCACGTAGGTGACCTGCGCGCCGGCGCCGAGCCAAAGATCGTTGACGGCGCAGGCGAAGCCGGGCGCATCGAGATCCGAGCTTTCGTAGTAATCGACGAACGTCACCTTCGCACGCTCCTCGGCGATGATGAGGGTGTGCGGGAAGCAGGAGCCATTGCGGCCATGCAGCCAGTGATAGGCTTCGATCGGTAGCTCGATCTCCACGCCGCGCGGGACATGAAGGAAGGTGCCGGTGCGCACTTGCGAGGCATGAAGCGCGGCAAACTTCTGCCCGCCGAGAATCGCTTCCTCGCGCATGAAATACTGCTGGAAGAGCTCCGGTTGCTCGACCATCGCCTGTTCCAATGGCAGCCAGACGACGCCGAGCTGGCTCAGCGTTTCCCCAAACTGCTCGCGGGCGACCAATTGGTCGTTCGCAAAAACCATCTTGCCAGCGGTAGCCGCCAGTCCGCGCGAGCGGCCGAGCAACTCTTCCCGGGTCGCTTCATCGATTGGTAACGGCTGCGTATAGGCGCTGAGGTCGAGGTCTTTGACATTGGCGAACCGCCACGTTTCCTCCGTGCGCACCGGCATCGGGATTTCGGTGAAGGTGCTCCAGGCGGATTCCTGCCCGGCGGCAGCGGGGCCCGCGCTTAGCAGCGGAGCGGGCGCGACGGTCGTTTCGGTCATTTCTTCGGTTTCCAACAAAGCGGTGCTCATGGGTTCGTTGCTCCTTCGCGCCTTCTTCGTCGAACCTTCTCCTGAGGGATGAAGATAAAGATGAAGAGGGAGAGGGAGATGTCTTCCTTAGCCGACGGAGCCCTCCATCTCGAGGTCGATGAGGCGTTTCAACTCGACGCTGTATTCCATCGGGAACTCGCGCACGAGGTCGTTGACAAATCCGTTCACGCTCAGGCTCATCGCCTGCGCTTCGGTGAGGCCGCGCTGCTGCATGTAAAAGATTTGCTCGGCGGAGATCTGCGAGACGCTCGCCTCGTGCTGGCAGGCGTTGCCGGTGCCGCGCACAGTGATCGCCGGATACGTGTCGGTGCGCGCGGTGGAATTGATCAGGAGCGCATCGCACTCGGTGTTGTTCTTGCATCCCTTGAGATGCTTTGGCACGTGCACGAGCCCGCGATAGGTGGCGCGCCCGGTGCCGACCGAAATGGACTTCGACACGACGTTCGACGTCGTCTCGTCGGCCGCGTGAATCATCTTCGCGCCGGTGTCCTGGTGCTGGCCGTCGCTGGCCAGGGCGATGGAGATCACTTCACCGCGAGCCTTGCGGCCCTTCAGCACGACTCCCGGATACTTCATCGTGAGGCGGCTGCCGATGTTGCAATCGATCCATTTCACCTCGGCCATCTCGTGCGCCACGGCACGCTTGGTCACCAGATTGAAGACGTTCGCCGACCAGTTCTGCACCGTCACATACTGGATCTTCGCGCCCTTGAGCGCGACGAGTTCGACCACCGCGGAATGCAACGTGGCCGTCTCGAATTTCGGCGCCGTGCATCCCTCCATGTACATCACCTCACTGCCTTCATCGGCGATGATCAGGGTGCGTTCGAATTGGCCGAAGTTCTCGGCATTGATGCGGAAATAGGCCTGCAACGGGTGCTTCACCTTCACGCCCGGCGGGACGTAGATGAACGAGCCGCCGCTGAATACGGCGCTGTTCAGCGCGCTGAACTTGTTGTCGCCGGTCGGGATCACCTTGCCGAACCATTTGCGAAAAATCTCCGGGTGCTCCTTGAGCGCCTCGGTGGACCCCATGAAGATGACACCCTGTTCGCCGACGGCTTTCTTGATGTTGGAATAAACCGCCTCGGAGTCGAATTGGGCCTCGACACCGGCGAGGAACTTGCGTTCCTGCTCCGGGATCCCGAGCCGCTCGAAGGTGCGCTTCACGTCTTCCGGCACGTCGTCCCACGAGCGCGAAGGCTTCTGCCCGCCCGAGAGATAGTAGCGGATGTCCCCGAAAACGATGTTCTCGAGGTCCTTCGAAGCCCAGTGCGTGGGCATCGGCTTCGAAAGGAAAACGTCCAGGGCCTTGTGGCGCCAGTCGCGAATCCAGTCGGGCTCGCTTTTCACGTCGGAGATGTAATCGATCGTCGCGTGCGTGAGGCCGGTGCCGGCGTCAAACTGGTGCTTGATGTCGTAGCTGAAATCGCCGCGCGTGCGGTCGATGTCGAGTTGGGTCAGTTCTTCTGTGGGCATGAATGTCCCTTCTTTGTTTAAGCAAGAGCGGGTTCGGCGAGGCCCTCGCGGATGAATTCGTATCCCTTCGCCTCGAGTTCCAGCGCCAGTTCCTTGCCCCCGCTTTGTACGATACGTCCGTCGACCATCACGTGGACGTAATCGGGCACGATGTAGTCGAGGAGGCGTTGATAGTGCGTGATGACCAGGGCGCCGAGGTTCGGGCCGCGCTGGGCGTTTACGCCCGCGGACACGATGCGCAACGCATCGATGTCGAGACCGGAATCCGTTTCGTCGAGGATGGCGTACTTCGGCTTCAGCATCGCCATCTGCAGGATTTCGTTGCGCTTCTTCTCCCCGCCGGAGAAGCCCTCGTTGACAGACCGAGAGGTAAAGGTGCGCGCCATCTCGAGCTTGTCCATCTCGGCGTAAAGTTGCGCGTAATAATCGGTGGCCTCGAGTTCCTCTCCCTCAGGCAGGCGCGCCTGGAGCGCGGCCCGCATGAAATTGGCATTCGAGACGCCGGGAATTTCCATCGGATACTGGAAGGCAAGGAACAAGCCTTTGCGCGAGCGCTCGTCCGGGTCCAGCCCAAGAATATTTTCGCCGTCCAGGAGCACTTCGCCCTTCGTGACCGTGTAGTCCGGATGACCACCGATGGCCTTGCTCAGCGTGCTCTTGCCCGAACCGTTCGGCCCCATGATGGCGTGTACTTCACCCTTCGGAATCTCCAGCGTCAGGCCGCGGATGATTTCCTTTTCGCCGATACGGACGTGCAAATCGTTGATGATCAATGAACTCATTTCTTCTCTTTATTGGATGACTTTTTCTGGTTCGCGGCGCACTTCGGGCACAAGCCGCGGAAGGAAACTTCGTGGCGGGAGATGACGACCTCCTCTGGCACTTCCCAGAAATCTTCAAGACGCCGGCGGCTGCGTAGCGGGACATCGACCACGCCATTGCAGCCGTCGCAGAAAAGGTGGGCGTGGTCGGCCAGGTTGGGGCAATAGCGGGAAGGCTCCCGGTCGTGATTCACTGTCTTGACGAGCCCGCAATCGGTCAGGGTCTCGAGGCAGTTGTAAACGGTGGCGAGGGAAATCGAAGGCATGCGGTTCTTCACTCGCATAAAGACTTCGACTGCGGTCGGGTGATCGCGCTTGCCCATCAGCGAGTCATAAACCGCGCGCCGCTGCTCGGTGAAACGGAACCCCTTCTCGGAGATCGTCTCATCGTAGGACTTGGCTTCGGTTTTCTTGGCCGTGGACACACCGAAACATCCCTGTGCTCCCTGTCGATATCAAGAATTATTCTAAATAAAGTTCCAAATAACTCTGCAGGCGGGGGATGCGAGGCGGGACCATAGCAGCGATTTCGCTTCGTGCATCCTGTTCTTCGCACGTCCCTTCGCCCAAGGGCCCCGAACTGCGTGGAGCCCGCCGTTCCGCAATTCTCCTGCCGAATGTCGCTGACCCTTCCTACACCGCCGTCGCGTGCTTATCGTAGAGCGTTCGAAGGCACTCCCGGAGGTTGCCGAGGTGGCGCTTGAAGAGAATGGCTGCATCGGCGGCGGTCAGGCGTTCCCCGGCCAGTTCGGCGGCGAGGTCGATGAGCAGCGCCGGTGACGTCTTTGTTTCGAGGAGCGTGGGAAGGCGGCCGGTGCGGTGCCCAGTAATAAGACAACCGGCGGCGGCACCGGCGGCAGAGTGCACGGTGAGCCACTCACGGGTGGTCAGCTGCTCCGCGCCATCGAGCAAAAGCAGGTCCGGCGCGCGCAGGGTGCGGACTCGGCTGAGGAGCGCCTGCCTTTCGGCGACTGTGCTTTCCGCACGGACCCGGAGCAGATGAGGGGTGAATCCGCGCTCGTGCAGTCGCGGGACAAGTTGCTCAAAAAGAGTCGTCTTGCCCGAACCGTTCGGCCCCACCACCGCTCCTCGCCACTTTGCCACCGCGCAGCGATCGAGAAACAACTCCCAAGTCAGCCCCACCGGGAGCCGGAAAGGGAGCGCTTCAACACGATGGACGGCATAGGGATTGTCGCGCGGTCTCATGGGGCGGCTTTGATCCGTGGCAAATGCACCTCCCGGCCCTCCGGCGCGACGGTGATCTCCACCGCCTGGCTCAGGTCTCCGGGTTCGAGATTCAGTTCGAGATTCCATAAAAGCGAGATGAGCTGTCCAGAAAACGAGTAGGGAGATGGCGGGAGCCGAAGACTGAACGGGCGGCTGTCTGTGGCTTGCGGCTGATCGAAGGGAACGGTCTGCACGATCTCGATATCGGTCGTGCCTTTGCCTTGCGTGCTCCAGATAAGGTTCAGCGCCGCCTTCTGGGGCGCGGCTTCACCTGCCCACGTCACGGTACCGCTGACCGTTTCCCCAGGCGAGAACGCGGTCCGGTCGTCAGCGATATGAACCTGTAGCTGGGACATCCCTTAAAAGGATGTCATCTTGCCAGAGGAAGGGGCAGGACGACAATAGGGTATTCATCGGCAATGTCTGGCCAGCGGGGAATTTCGCCGGACACCTTGAGCCGCCAGAGCACCTTGTTGTGAGCGGCTTCCAGCGTGTGCATCAGGTTGGCGGGCACCACTACGCGCGCATTCCCTTGCGCGATGAAGCTGGCGTCCGACGTTTCGAAGACCGGGATTTCGGCAAAGACGCAAGTATCGGTGCTGGTGCGGGTACCGCGCTTGTAGATGGCCTCCTCCCGCCCCTCGAAAACGAGCCGAATCTTGCGGAGCATCCCCGTGCGTCCGGTCACGGTCCACGAGAAGGCGAATTCTCCACCCAGGGAGACCCGCAGCGTTGGGGCGGTCAGCCGGATCCGCGGGTTGAACAGCGCCAGGAATGTAGAAAATACCCCAAACACCAAAAGAACTCCGATCAAGGCGAATAGCGACACAATCGCCTTCGCGAAAAACGGAGCCGTATGGGCATCCTTTGCGAAGAAACAGAGATAGACAAAGATGCTGATGAAACCGTTCCAGACACCAGCGAAGGCCAGCATACCCAAAAACTTGCCGAGGGGCGTGCTGGCCGGCTTGAGCATTGATGGAGAGCCGTCGCTGGGTGTCGCCACAGGCAGCCCATCGGGAAGCACCTTTCGGTTGCCCATCATTTGCCCGCGGAAGACGATCCCGAGCACAGCAGGCAGCATGAAGAGCAAGCCCAGGAATCCAAAAGCAAACTCGGTTTGGAGCCCGCGGTCCATGACCGCCTCTTGCGGGGCTCCCGGGTTCACATAACAGAACGTCTCGGTTCCTGCCGGATATCGGCGCACCACCGCCTCTTTTGAACTGCGGCCACTGGTTTTGCCCACAGCGAAAGAGTACCGGTTCGACGAATACAGATGGCCGTCCCGGTAGTAATGATAAACGATGTCGATGCTGTAGGTCGTTCCTTTCCCCGATGAGCGCGCCAACTGGCTCGAATCGATGATGCACGGAGTTTTCTCCCAGCCTTTGGCCGCCAGGACGTGCATTGCCGGCCAGATCGTCAGGAAAAACAAGAGCGCCGAGCCAACGAGGAGGAACAAGCCAAAGAAGAGCCACAGGCAGCCCGTCCCGGACGAATTTTGGGCGCGACGCGCGAGCGACTTGTGGGCGATGGGACTCACGGCGGGCGATCCTTTCAGAGCCGGGGCGTTTGGCAACGATTCATCGACGGAAACGATACGCTTTGACCCCGGGCGGGCGTCCGCTACGCTACCTCCCGCAACCCTCAACCCGACAAGAAAGGACCACACTCACTATGGGCCTCATGGACTTTATCAAAGGCGAACTGATCGAAATCATCGAATGGACGGATGATTCCCGCGACACGCTCAGCTTCCGCTGGCCGGACGACGACAAGCAGATCAAAAACGGAGCCCAGCTCATCGTCCGCGAATCGCAGATTGCGCAGTTCGTTTATCTCGGGCAGTTCGGCGACACTTTCGCTCCCGGCAAACACACCCTCACGACCGACAACATCCCGGTCCTGACCACCCTCCAGGGGTGGAAGTATGGCTTTAACACGCCTTTCAAGGCCGACGTCTATTACGTCAATACCCGCCTCTTCACGGGCAACAAGTGGGGCACTTCCAACCCGGTAATGATGCGGGACGCGGACTTTGGGATCGTGCGCGCCCGCGCGTTTGGCGTCTACGACTTCAAGATCGTCGAGCCGAAGCTCTTTCTCAAGGAAGTAGCCGGCAGCGACCAGCATTTCCGGCTCGATGAATTTGCCGACACCATGCGTTCGCGCATCGTCTCGCTGTTCAGCGAGGCCCTTGCGCAGGCGAAGATTCCCGTGCTGGACGTGGCCACGCGCTACAGCGAAGTGGGCGCGGCGTTGCTTCCGCTCATCAACCCGGTGACGACGTCGAAATACGGCATCGAGTTCACGAGCTTCGTCATTGAAAACGTGAGCGTTCCGCCGGAGGTGGAACAGGCCATCGACAAGCGTTCCTCGATGGCGGCGGTTGGAAACCTCAACGACTACGTGAAGTTCCAAATGGCGCAGGGCATGGGCACCGGCCAGAGCGGCGGCGCCGGGGGCTTTGCCTCCGAGATGGCCGTGGGCATGGCCATGGCTCAGCAAATGATGCAGCAGCAAGGTGGCGTACTCGGCCCGCAGGCAACACCCGCCGCCGGCGCCGTGCCACCGCCGATTCCAGCCGCTGCAGCCGCAGCCACTGCTGCCACCGCGAGCCCGGAATTGATGAGCCCCGCCGACGCCGCCAAGGTGCTCGGCGTGAGCGAGGCCGACGTCCTCGCCTCGCTGGATTCCGGCGACCTGAAGGGCAAGAAGATCGGCTCCACCTGGCGTATCACCAAGGCGGCGATCGATCAATTCCTGCAGAGCTAGGCTTCGTGGACCAATCGATTCTTCCTCGCCGACGCCGTCACGGTTTTACCCTGCTCGAAGTCGCCCTGATTGTGGCGATCATCGGCATGATGATGCTGATCATCGTGGGCTACCTCATGGCGCCGAAACCCAAGAAAGGCCCGGCCACGCCGGTGCCGATTCCGCCCAAGGCGTTCATCAAGGTGAACACGCCGGCACCGGAAGCCCCACCGCCGCCCGCAGAGGCGCCGGCCACGCCCGCACCGGAACCGCCACCACGCCCAGCGGCGGCGCCGGTTCCGAGCGCGACACCCGCGGCCCCGGTAGCGACTCCCATTCCCATTCCCGTGCCGGCGGCAACACCGCCATTCGTTCCTGCGTTCCGTTAGCCACCCCGTTCGCCGCACCCACCATGTCCGAGATCACTGCACGCTCCAAGTTTGCCTGCCCCGCCTGTGGCGCTGAGGCGCAATGGAACCCGGCCAAGCAGGCGCTCGTTTGCCCCTACTGCGGCGCCGTCTCGCCGATGGCCGCGCCTCCAGAGGGAGCAGAGATCAAGGAACACGATCTCATGGAGGCGTTGAACAACGTGCCGGATGCCGAGCGGGGATGGGCGACCGAAAAGAAATCGGTGCGCTGCCAAAGCTGCCAGGCCATCACTGTGTTTGATCCGTCTCGCGCGTCGCAGCGGTGCGACTTTTGCGGATCGTCGGCGCTCATTCCCGTGGAGGAGAGCAAGGCGCCGATTCGCCCGGAGAGTCTTCTCGAGTTCAAGATTGCTGAGACGCAAGTCCGCGACAAGGTGCGCGAATGGTACGGCAATCGTTGGTGGGCTCCCAATGCGCTCAAATCACGCGCGCTCACCGACACGGTGCACGGGCTCTACATTCCCTACTGGACCTTCGACGCGCAGGTCCACGCCGACTGGACCGCCGAGTCCGGCTACCATTACTACGAGACCGAGTATTACACCGATTCCGACGGCAAACAGCAGTCCCGGCAGGTGCAGAGGACGCGCTGGGTGCCGAGCAGCGGAGAACTCGACAACTTCTTCGACGACGAACTCGTGCCCGCCTCCAAGGGCGTGCATGCCGACCTGCTGCGCAAGGTGGAGCCGTTCCCTACCACCACCGATCTCAAGCCGTACGAGCCCGCGTATCTCAGCGGCTGGGTGGTCGAGCAGTATCAAATCGACCTCGCTGCCGCGGCCCAGAATTCCCGCGACATCATGGATCAAAAGATGGAACAGCTTTGCGGCCAGCAGGTCCCGGGCGACACCTACCGCGACCTCCAGGTCTCGTCCAACTATGCGGGACAGACCTACAAGCACATCCTCGTGCCGATCTGGGTGCTGGCCTACACCTACGGTTCGCAGAGCTACCAGATCGTAATCAACGGCTACACCGGCAGCATCGCCGGCAAGTATCCGCTCAGTTGGATCAAGATAACCCTCGCGATCCTCGCCACGCTGGTCGTGATCCTCATCATCGTGGCGGTGGCGCAGCACGGCCGATGAGCGTTCGTGGCGGCGAAACCTGCTGCGTCCGTAAAACAATAGCGGCGATAAATCGCACGCACTCCACACGCAAGCGCCCAGCAACACCCTTTCAGCCACATCCGTGAATGACCTGATCCAGAAACTCCAGGAGGGTACCGACCTCAACGCCGCCGAGGTTGAGCACGCTGTCGCGGCGCTGACTTCCACCGAGGTCCCGAACGACCTCAAGGCCGAGTTTCTCAAAGCGCTGCGGGCCAAGGGTGAAACCGCCAAGGAGATCGCCGCGTTCGTCGAGGCGCTGCTGGCACGCGCTCTGTCACCCGGCCTCGATCCCGCCCGGCTGCCTGGCCCGATGATCGACGTGTGCGGCACCGGCGGCGACAAGCTCGAGCTCTTCAACGTTTCGACCGCCGTGATGTTCGTTCTCGCGGCCGGCGGCGCGTGCGTGGTGAAGCATGGCAACCGTGCCATCACTTCGAAATGCGGGGGCGCGGACGTGCTGGAGGAACTTGGGGTCAAGATCGACCGGCCTCCGGAGCAACTGCGGGAATGCGTCGAGAGGCACGGACTCGGCTTTGTCTTCGCGCATGCTTATCACCCCGCGTTCAAAATGATTGGGCCGGTGCGACAGGCCCTGGCGGCACAAGGCATCCCGACGATCTTCAATCTGCTCGGTCCGCTTTTGAACCCGGCACGCCCGCCCTACCAGCTGGTGGGCGTCTTCTCCCCGGTGCTGCTGCCGAAATACGCGGAAGCGCTCGCCGTGCTCGGGCGCGCCCATGCGTGGGCCGTCCACGGCAGCGGCATGGATGAGCTGTCCCTCACCGGCCCGAGCGTGGTGCAGGAGGTCGCCAATGGCATTGTGCGGGAACGCACGGTCGATCCCGCCGACCTCGGCCTGCAAACCTGCACGCTTGCCGAGTTGAAAGGTGGTAACTGCAAGGAAAACGCCGCCATTCTCACCGCCATTCTCGACGGCACCGACAAGGGGCCAAAACGCGACCTGGTGCTCCTGAACGCCGCCGCGGGCTTCGTCGTCACCGGCCTTGCCTCCGACCTCGCAGCGGGCCTGGACCAGGCGCGGACCCAGATCGGCTCCGGTCAGGCCATCGCCAAACTGCGCGCGTTGCAGGGGAGTTGATGAGGGTATTTGGAAAACGACTCCAAGCGTTAGTCCACTTCTGTTCCGCTCCCTTTTCGAAGTCATCCTGAGGGCCAAAAAACGAAGGCGTGATTCTTGGTGCGTGGATGACGTGTCGCTTCATAACTCTCCCTCTCCCTCCGAGGCGGCGCTTGAGGTGCTGGCGGAGGCAGGTGACTTTGGGCGAGCAACTCTTCTTCATCTCCCTCACATCCCTGATTTCCAATGAGTTGCAAATCACGTCATTGGCAGCGGAGCGGAGGCGGCAACGTGGGCGGAGCACAGTCGAAAGATCCCGTGGCTTTACCAGAACCGATCGCTCGTAGAGCCACGGGATTCTTCGACTCCGTTCCAGCCCGCCTTCGCCCACCTGGAACTCCGCTCAGAATGACACGCAAGCGGGGCCGGATGAGCTTCTTTCTTCATTCGTGTCTTTCGCCTAGGTCGCGGGCAACTTGTTGCGGCACAGGGGACACAACCTACCCTCAAAAAATCTCCCAATATGAACCTTTCAGGTCTTTTCGCGGTCTCTCTCTTGCTGGCTAGTCCTGCTTTCTCAGCGGACTGGTATATCGCGCCCAATGGCAGCGATGCCTGGTCCGGCCAACTCCCGGCGCCGAATGCCGCCGGAACGGATGGCCCATTCGCCACGCTGACCAAGGCGCGCGATGCCATCCGTCCGGTCTCCGGCGCTCGCACCGTCCATCTGCGTGGCGGCATCTATGAATTGCCGCAGGGATTGAAATTAGAGGCTGCGGACTCGGGGCAGGCCGACGCTCCCGTGACCTGGCAGGCCTACCAGAATGAGAAACCGGTGCTGATCGGCGGACGCACGATCAGCGATTGGAAGCCATGGAAAGACGGCATTCTCCAAGCCGACGTGAACGCGCAAGGCTTCAATGGCATCGCCTTTCACCAGCTCTTGTTCGACGGCCAGCGGCAGATCCTCGCCCGCTATCCGAACTTCGATCCTAAGAACCCCTATGGCGGAAGCTGGGCCTATGCGGATGGCGAGATGTGGCCCATGTACGCGGAGAAGGAAGGCGAGGATCGCCATACCTTGCAGGTCAAGGCCCAGGACTGGCGGCAGTGGGCCAGGCCCGACGAGGTCGAGGTCTTCGTTTTTCCCCGCTACAATTGGTGGAACGACATTCTGCGGGTGAAATCCGTGGACGCGGGGAAGCACACAATCACGACCGCCAAGGACGGCAGTTACGCGATGCGCGCCAACGATCGCTTTTACTTCCAGGGCGCCCTCGAGGAGCTCGATGCGCCCGGCGAGTGGTATCTCGATAAGACGGCGGGGATCGTTTACTTCAAACCGCCGTATGCAAAGGACGGTGCGAAAGTCTACGCGCCCACCACGCGGGACATCCTGCGCTTTGAGGGCAGCGATTACCTCACGGTGCGTGGGTTGACCTTCGAATGCGCCGAGGGCAGCGCCATGGTCTTCTCCAAGTCCAGCCACTGCCGGGTGTTCGGATGCACGGTGCGCAACGTGAGCGGCTTCGCCGGCGCCGGGATCAGCGTGGAAGGCGGCGTCGACAACGGCGTCGTGGGCTGCGACATCTCGCAGACAGGCACGACCGGCATTGCTCTCGGCGGCGGCGACCGCCAAACGCTCGCGTCTTCGGCAAATTTTGCCGACAACTGCTACATCCATCACGTCGGCATCTACTACAAGCAAGGCGTGGGGGTCGCACTCAGCGGTGTGGGCCAGCGCGTGTCGCACTGCCTGATTCACGACACGCCGCGCTTCGGCATCATGTTCGGCGGCAACAACCACGTCCTCGAATACAACCATCTCCGCCATCTCGCGCTGGAGACGGAGGATGTCGGCGCGACCTATTGCGGAGGTCGCGACTGGATCAGCCCGCGCGGCACGACCATTCGCTACAATTTCATCCACGATGTCCTCGGCTATGGATGGAACGGGAAATGGACCTCGCCCTACTTCGCGTGGGGCATCTATCTCGACGACAACTCCGGCGGCGTCGATGTCATCGGCAACATCGTCGCCCGGTGCGGCCGCTCCCTCATGCACGGACACAGCGCGCGCGATTGCCGGGTGGAGAACAATGTCTTCATCGAGGGCGGCATGCGGCAGTGGGAATTCAACGGCTGGACGGTGCAGCAGCGCTTCTGGGAAAGCACGCTCCCGCAAATGATCAAAGGCTATGAGTCGGTGGTGAATGAGCCGGCCTGGCAGTTCATGCGCGGCATGCAGTTTCCTCCGACGGACATTCCCGATGACGAAGGCCGCGTGATGTCCGGCGACGTCTTCCAGCGTAACATCATCGCCTGGAAGAATCCGGAAGCGAAGGCGCTCAACGTCGTCGCCTTCAATGCCGATCGAAACATCTTCGATCACAATCTCTATTGGCACGACGGTCTCCCGATCCGCACCGGTCAGCGCAAAGCGGGCAAGGCGGTGGGTGCGAACCTGGCGCCCAATCCCACCTTGGCGGACGCCGAGGCCGGCAAGCTGCCGAAGGATTGGAACTGGCAGATTTTTACCCCCAAGTCCATGGGCGAAGTGGTCGACGACAATGGCCAGCGCGCGCTTCGCATCGACGCTGCTTTCAACGAGGAGAAGAAGCGCGACAACTACCCGATCGTCATCAGCCGCGAAGTGGAACTAAAGCCGGGCGCGAGCTATCGCCTGCACGCCAAATTGCGAACCGACCGCGAGGCCGCGAAGAGCGCGTTGATGGTTCAGTTTTATCTCCCACCCAAGGATGGGAAGCCCGGGCATTTCTGGGCGAGCGGCCCGAGCGAGGCGAAGCTTACGCCGGCGTGGCAGGACTTCGAATTCGCGTTCAGCATCCCCGGCCCCGGCGAGAAAGGCTACCACGAGGCGATGAAGAAATTCCGCATCCGGCTCGATTGGGCCGAGAAGGAAGGTTCGCTCTTCGCCTCGAATGTCGAACTCAACGAAACCGAATCGCTCGACGAATGGCAAAGCTGGCAGATGGCCGGCGGCGACCGGCACAGTGTCATCGCGGATCCCAAGTTCATCAACGCCGCCAATGACGACTACCGTCTCGCGCCGGACAGCCCGGCATTGGCGCTTGGCTTCAAACCGATCCCGGTCGAAAAGATCGGCCCTTACGAAAGCGCCGACCGCGCGACCTGGCCCATTGTCGAGGCCGAAGGGGCGCGGGAGCATCCTGTAGCTCCGTAGCGCGTACGGGCGCGTCGCCAAATAGCCACCGCGTTGATACATTTAGCGTACCGAATTTAGCGCCAGCGCCGTACCCACGACTTTGTCATCCTGAGGGCCAAAAAAACGAAGGCGTGATTCTTGGTGCGTGGATGACTTGTCGCTTCATAACTCTCCCTCTCCCTCTTCATCTTCATCTCCCTCCCTTGCCTGATTTCCAATGAGTTACAAATCACGTCATTGGCAGCGGAGCGGGGAAGCATGGGCGGAATCGAAGGACCTCCGATATCCTGCGGGTTCTCGAGCGGAGCGGATGTGTGCACGACGCAAGGTAGGGCCAGCGAATTGCGCTAATCATACGAATGGGAACTCTGTTATTCGCGCGATTCGTGTAAATCGCTGCCAACCACTGCTGCCATCCAGGGCTCCGCCACGAAAACCCACTCGAAGTAAGAGGTCCTTCGACTCCGCCCATGCTTCCCCGCTCCGCTCAAGGATGACAAATGGCTGGGGACGGCGCTCGCGCTCGAGGCCAAGCGATTCCACTTCACGCGAACCATCCCCGCAATGATGCAGACGTTACGGGACCTTCAGCCGGCTCACTTTCCCAATCTCCGTGGATCGTGACCAATCGTTCGGAGTTGCCCATCGGGCAGCCGGATCTGCGCTTCCGATTCGTTCACGTCCATGAGCCGGTAGAGCGAGTCCTGGCTGCTTTCCGGCCTCAGGCCGAATTCCTGGAGCTTGCGGACGCGAATCTCACCCGCGGCCGGCTGCCATTGATAATCGAACACCGCAAACACGTCCGGCACGTTTTTCACCTGATCGCGGACGAGGGTGACTTGCTCGTCGGTTTCCGTGTTGATCAACGTCAACTCCGACCGGTCCACCACATCCTCAATCTTTGCGTTCTTCACTTCCTTCGACTCATAGCGGTCTAGTTTAAGGCTGGTGTTGGGCACCATGTCGCCGAGTTTCAAAAACGAGGTGGGCTGCCGGATGTCGACGGTGTCGACCTGGAATTCCCAGGTCTTCGGTTTGCGGACGTCGCCGGTGAAAGTCTTGAACACCAACCGGCACGGCACGCTGACAAACTGCTTGAGAAAAAGTTTGCTGTAATACGGCGGGTGCGAATTTGGGTCATTCGGATTGGTACCGTAACGCCATTCATCCTCGGCAGGAAATCCATCGCGGTCCGCATCCAAAAACTGGACGTTCCCCTCCAGTGGAGACATACCATTCTCCAAAAACCAGGAGTTCGGAATGTGTCTCCCAGTCAGGGAGTCAATGCGAATGGAGCCTTCATCCACCTTCGTTGGAACGTCGCCGTCAACATAGACCTGGGGAATCTGGAACGGCCCTCGCGAACCTGCTTTCACGCTCTCCCAGACGGGCGGGCCATTGAGGTCCGCAGTGGCCGCACTGGCCTGTTCCAGCAAACCCAAACCACCCGGTGGCGGATCCACAATACTCTTGGACGGGTCTACTTGCTGAAAAAGGCGTTCGCCAAAGCTCCCGAGTTTAACCGATACCGTGATCGCCGACGCGAGCAGCCCGCAGGCGAGCAAGCCGGAGAAGATTTGGTGGCCGCGATGGGTGGTCCGTTTCATAGGGCGTAGGGGGAAAGGCCACTGCGGCTGCCGCGGCGGCCGGATTGATGAATCTATTTTCACCCAACGCTCACGGGCGTCAATCGCAATGATTTCCCAATATGCGCCGGCGGCTTCGCGCCATCCTCCCGTGAAGCCCGCCGCGCCGACGGGCGGCAAAAATATTGCATTTCCAGACTGCTGGAAAGTACGTAGGCTTTCGCAGCGGAAAGGCGTCTCCTTTGTGAAGCTGCGCATACGCACCAAATTCATCGGTATCCTCGTGATCGCCGCGGTGCTGCCCCTATGCATCGCCGTCATTACGGCAGAGAATTTGAGCTACCGCGCGTTTCAGCGTTCGCAGGGGACCTTGCTGGAAACGCGTGCGCGCGAGCTCGCCCGGAGCCTCAACCTCACCATCAATGCGCAGGCCGATCAACTGCACGACTGGATCGCCCTCTCCGATTTGCGCGAGCGCGTGTTGGCCGTGGAGGCGCGCGAACGCGCCATGGATGCGGCGGAGTTCAACACCTTCATCGACCAGATGGAAGCGCGCTGGCCGAACCTCAAGGAAGACGAGGAGCCGCTGCGCAGCCTCCTGCAGAATGAGATCGCCACCGAGTTGCGTGCCTACCGCGTGATCAATCCGCTGTCCGCGGAGATCATGGCCACCAATCTGCGCGGCGAAATGATCGCGGCGACGGAAAAGACCTCGGACTACTGGCAGGCCGATGAGGTGTGGTGGCAGCGAGCGATCCTCGAGAAGTTTCGGCACGCGTTCGTCGAAGGAATTAATTTCGACGAGAGCGCCCAGGTTTATTCGGTGGATATCTCAATCCCGATCCGGGATTGGTCGCACCCGGAAGCCGCTCCCGTCGGCGTGGTCAAGGGCGTGGTGAACGCGTCTCCCCTGCTCGCCTCCTTCCCGCCAACATTGGCGGACGACGGGGCCATCCATCAGGTAGTGCTGGGAGACGGACGCATCCTGGCGCAACTGTCCGGCACCAACGTGACGCCGCTCAAGGACCGGATCACGCCGGAGGCAACCTCCGGGCTGCAAACGATGCGTGCCGGCTGGATGCTGACCAATATCCGTGGCGGCAGTCCGGACATCGTGGGCTATGCACCGCTCACTTTCGCGGAGAACTCCGCCGATGAGACGAGCATCACCGGCCTCGCGCCGATGTACGTGCTCGTCTATCGCTCCGCCGAGCAGGCGATGGCGCCGGTGTGGAAACAACTCCTCGCGCTCAGCACGGCGGGTGCGGCGTTTGTCCTCGCCTGTGCCTTTGCCGGCTACTGGCTGGCGGGCAAAAAAATTCTCGACCCGCTGGAAGCGCTGCGAGCCGCGGCCAAGGCCATTGGCGGCTCGGCCAAACTCGGCGACCGCGCACCAGAGCCTGTGGCACTTCCGGCGTTGCAACCGATCCAGCGCATCAAGACCGGCGATGAATTGCAGGACCTGGCACAGGACTTTGCCTACATGGCAGGCCGGGTCCTCACCTATCACGAGCGGCTGGAGAGGGATCTCGCATCGAAGACGGCGGAGGTGAACCGGGACCTGCAAATGGCGCGCGAATTCCAGGAGGCGCTTCTGCCGCACAAATACCCGCTTGTCCCCAGCGCCACGCATCCCGCCGCCGTGGCGCTGGAATTCCACCACATCTATCTTCCAGCCAGTTCCGTGGGCGGCGACTTCTTCGACGTGCTGAAGCTCTCGGATCATAGGGCAGGTATCTTCGTTGCCGACGTGATGGGCCACGGCGCGCGCTCCGCCCTGGTCACGGCCATCCTTCGCGCGCTCCTGCAAAACCTGGCTTTCGATACCGACGATCCGGCGCAATTTCTCGCCCGCCTCAACGAGCATTTCCACGATATCGTTCGCGAAAGTGAAGACACGATTTTTGTGTCGGCGTTTTACCTCATTATCGATACCGAGACCGCCACGGCCACCTATGCGTCGGCGGGGCATCCCTCGCCTTTCATTGCCAACCGCGCCTCGCGCCAGGTCATACCGCTGATCGAGAATTTGAAATGCAATCCCGCGCTGGGCCTGCTGCCAGGCGCCAGTTACAGCAAGTGGACGCGCGCCATCAAGGCCGGCGACATTTTCCTGCTCTTCACCGACGGCGTCCACGAAGCTTACAATCCTGCGGGTGAGGAATTCGGGCTCGAGCGGCTGCGCGAGGCGATCGCGGCGGAACTCCCCCGCAGCGGCCGCAACCTCAGCCAGTCATTGGTAGACACGGTTCACGCTTTCATTCAGCCCGAAACACCCGCGGACGACATTTGCCTGGTGGGCGTCGAGGTGATGGCAGCGCCGGTCCGATTCGTGTCCGCGGCGCACCAGGTCGCCGCCCACGAAAAGAGCGCCTAAGCCCCCGGTTCCGCGGGTGCGGCTTTCGGCAGATGCTCTACGCAGTACTCCTGCCCGTCCCTGGCAACACGGAAATCGAGGTCGGGAGCCGTGTGCTCCGTGCGTCCGCAAACCGCGCAGCGGTGCATCGCTTCCTCGTCGGAAGGCTGTGCTTCCTCGAATCGCTGGCGCCGGCCGGACACCCGCTGCCGATGCTGGATCCCCTGGAAAATCTGCCCGCCAAAAAACACGAAGAAGCCGGCCAGGACGGCGAGGAGGGCCATGCGGAAGTCGTTCCCAAGGACGAGAAACTTAAAGCCCAGCCAGGCTACGTCCGCCCACGCCAGCCATTTCACTTTCACCGGGATGAAGAGCACGAGGATCTGCTCCTCGGGATAAAACATGGCGAAGGCAAAAAAGACCGCCTGCACGAACATGAAATGGGAAAAATACGTGCCGAAGAAAAACGCGGCGATGGTGATGCCCACCGTCGTGATGAGGCAGTAGAGATTCACCTTTAAAGGGCCCCAGGCGTCCTCGAGCCCGTTGCTCATCCAGATCATCATCAAGACGTAGAACGCCGCGTTCGCCCAATCCGGCAACGGCAGCAGGAATGAGCAAATCGTCGGCACGAAGAGATACGTGACGAGGCGCCAGACCTCTCCCGCAAGAACCCGGTTGGGATAAAGCTCGAGGTACCCGAATAAATCCGGCCGCACCTTGTATAAAACGAAGCACGCCGCCGCCAGGAACGCGATGTAGTGGAGCAGATGGCGAATGGCAAAGTGGCCGAATCTGGCGTCGGCGCGGTCAATCCAGTGCATGGTTGGTGGGCGAGCCGAGACTCTGATGGCATCCCCACCGATTGCAACCGGTGAATTGTCACACCCACGGCGGATTGACACGCCCGCGCCACCACTTACGCTGCCGCTCGTGTCCTTAGAAGCTGCACTCAAGAAGACTCCACTCCACGCCGAGCACGTTCGTCTCGGAGCCAAAATGGTTGATTTTGGCGGTTGGTCGATGCCGGTGCAGTATACAGGCATCATCGAAGAACACCACGCCGTGCGGAACAGCCTGGGCGTGTTCGATATTTCTCACATGGGCCAGTTCATGGCAGAAGGCGGGGGCACAGCGGCGTGGCTCAATCGACTCCTGACGAACAACGTGGACCGGCTGTCGGTGGGAGAATGCCAGTATACCCTCCTCCTCAACGAGGATGGCGGTGTCATTGACGACCTGATCGTGTATCGAATCGGCGAGACCCGTTACCTCCTGGTCGTGAATGCCGGGAAGATCGATGAAGATTTCGCCTGGATGCAGCAGCATCTCGACCCGGGCATCGAATTCGAGAACCGGAGCGCGGATTTTGCCGGCCTCGCCGTCCAGGGCCCGCGGTCGGCGCAGTTGTTCGACGCTTTCTTCCAGGGGAAGTATTCGCGGCCGGCACGGAATGAAATCCTTGGGGTCGTCATCGAAGGCGAGACCTACTACATCGCGCGCACGGGCTACACCGGCGAAGACGGTTTCGAGGTCTTCTGCCCTGTATCCCGCGCGGTGAAATCCTGGAATGACATCCTGCGCAAGGGCGCGGAATTCGCCATCAAGCCATGCGGCCTCGGCGCCCGCGACACCTTGCGCCTGGAAATGTGCTATCCCCTGAATGGCTCGGACCTTTCGCCGGACAAGACGCCCATCGAGGCGGGGCTGTCGATCTTCGTGGACCTGCAAAAGCCGGAATTCGTGGGCCGCGACGCGCTCACCCGGCAGAAGCAGGAGGGCGTCAAGCGCCGCCTGGTGCCGTTCAAGATGACCGGCGCCTCACCGCCTCCACGCTCGCACTATGCGGTTTTCAAGGGCGATCTACAAATTGCCGAGACCACGAGTGGCAGCCTTTCGCCCACGCTCAAGATCGGCATCGGCATGGCCTACATCCCGACGGAATTCGCGCGCATCAACGAGCAAATCGACATTGAGATCCGCGGGAAACGTTTCCCGGCCGTGATTGAAAAGAAGCCGCTCCATCGCGCGGGCACCGCTTCCGCCTGAACCACTTTTTCATCCTCACACACTCATGAACGTCCCCGAAAATCTTCAATACGCCGCAACCCATGAATGGCTCCGCCTCGATGGTGCCGAAGGCACTGTGGGCATCACCGATCACGCCCAGGCGGAATTGACGGACGTCGTCTATGTCGAGCTGCCCAAGGTGGGCGCCCAGGTGACGGCGCAACAGCAGGTCTGCGTGGTCGAGTCCGTGAAAGCCGCGAGCGACATTTATTCGCCCGTATCCGGCACCATCATCGCGGTGAATGACGCCCTTTCTTCCAATCCGGCCCTCATCAATACCGATGCCTTCGGCGAAGGCTGGATCTTCAAGATCAAGATCGAGGCCGGCGAAGAAATCGAGGAACTGAAGAGCCCTGCGCAATATCGCGAGCAGATCGGCGGCAGCGGCGGCTCCGGCGAAGGCGTATGAAAGCCGCCGTCGCGACCGGCTTGGCTGTGCTCCTCGCCCTCAGCGGCATCGGGAGAGCGGACCTCGTGATCCTGCAAAAGGTCGACGGCGGAGGTCAGACGACGGACCAGACGATCAAGATCAAGGGCGAAAAGGCGCGCAGCGACCTCACGCCGGCGGTGAGCATGATCACCGATGGCGCCACGGGGGAATCCATCACGCTCATGCACACGGCAAAGACCTTTCTCAAGGTCTCGCCGGAGCAGACCAAGGCGATGATGGAACAATTCCAGAAGATGCGCGGCAATGGGGAGCCCGCGAAGCTCCAGCCAACCGGGAAAAAAGAGAAGGTGGGCGACTATGAGTGCGAAATCTTTACGGTCAGTCTTGGGACGCTGAATGTGACCTACTGGCTGGCGAAGGATTTTCCAAATTTTCCGGCGGTGATGGCGCAGCTCGAGAAGTTTCAATCGGGCGCGATCTCGGCGATGGGGAAAGGCGCGATGCCGGCGCTGAAGGACTTTCCCGGAATGATCATGAAAACCGAGACCGACCTCGGCGGCAAAAAGACGGTCTCCACGCTCGTGTCCGCGAAGGAGGAGAATGTCGACCCGGCTGTTTTCAATATTCCCGCGGGCTACAAGGAAGTGACTTCGCCGGGGCTGAATATCCAATCGGCGAAATAGAAACCAATTACGCGGACATCGCACTATGTTGCCGCTGATCCTCGCCTCTACCTCGCCGCGCCGGCGGCGTTTGCTGCTCGATCACGGTTACAATTTTCGCGTCATCCCGGCGGGGGTGGACGAAATCGCGCCGGCTCATTTCAGTCCCGGTGAAATCACGCTCTTCAATGCGCGCTCCAAGTCCCACGCGGTGTCGCGAAACCACCCGAAGGAATTGGTTCTCGGGGTCGATACGATCGTTTCCTTTGAGGGCGAGGTCTTCGGCAAGCCCTCCAGCATGGATGAGGCGCTGGCCATGCTGCGCCGGCTGAATGGCCGGGCTCATGAGGTCTATTCCGGAGTATGGCTGCGCCACGGAGCCACGGGCAAGGAACGCGGCTTCATCGATATCACCCGCGTGCATTTCCAGAAGCTCACCGAGCCGGAAATGCGCACATATCTCAACCGCATCGGACCGCTCGACAAAGCCGGCGCGTATGCCGCGCAGGAAGACGACGGGGAGCTGATCGCGCGGGTGGAAGGTTCTTTCAGCAACGTGACGGGCCTGCCGATGGAAGCCCTCGCGACGGCCTTGAAGGAATTTGGAGGGTAGCGAGACCGATCGATTGAATGTTTTCGCCCGGGCGTCCATTCTTCGGGCGATGGACCTCCTTTCCCTCGATCTTCACGGCATCCGCAAAGTCGCCAGTGGCAAGGTTCGCGAGATCTTCGATCTCGGCGAACACCTACTGCTCGTGGCCACGGATCGCATTAGCGCGTTTGATTGCATCCTGCCCAATCCCATTCCCGACAAGGGTGCGGTGCTGACGTCCATCTCCGCGTTTTGGTTCCGGCGATTCGATTTCGTGGAAAACCACGTCGTGGCCACGGAGATGCGCGACTTCCCCGCCGCACTGCAGCCCTACGCCGCGCAGCTCGCGCGACGCGCCATGGTGGTGAAGAAGGCCAAGCCGCTGCCCGTGGAATGCGTGGTGCGCGGATACCTCGCGGGCTCCGGATGGAAGGAATACCAGGCGTCGCAGACGATTTGCGGCATCCCGCTGCCGGCAGGCCTGCGGCAGGCGGAAAAGCTCCCGGAGACCATCTTCACGCCCTCGACCAAAGCGGAGAGCGGCCATGACATGAACATCCCGTGGGATGAATGCCGGCGCCTGGTGGGCGACGACGTGGCCGAGCAGGTGCGCGCGCTAAGTATCGGCATCTACGAGGCCGGCCGCGCCTACGCCGCGGAACGCGGCATCATCGTGGCGGACACCAAGTTCGAATTCGGCCTGCTCGATGGACGCGTGATCCTGATCGATGAGTGCCTGACTCCCGACAGCTCGCGTTTCTGGCCTGCCGATCAGCACGCGCTCGGCATCAGTCCGCCAAGCTTCGACAAGCAATTCGTGCGCGACTACCTCGAGACTCTCGACTGGGACAAGACCCCACCCGCTCCTCCGCTTCCGCCGGAAGTGATTCGCAAGACGAGCGAAAAATATCGTGACGCCTTCGCACGACTGACCGGAAGCGAACTGCCGTCGAGTTGACCGCATGCGCACCGAGATCGAGGATTTCATTCTTTACCTCGCGACGGAGCGCGGGCTCTCGGACAATTACCAAATCTCGACCCGTCTTTCGCTGGAGGGCTTTGCCCACTGGCTGGAGCGCAGGAAGCTCGTCGCAGAGATGGGCGAAGAGGCGCTCCAAAAGAGAATCGAAAGTGGCGAAGAACTACCGCCAGCGGAAGTCCCCGCGGGCTCGGTGACGCACCAGCAGATCAGCGATTATCTCGCTCACAAGAAGCGGCTAGGGCTTTCGGCAGCGTCCATCAAGCTCGTCGTCGTGGCCCTGAAAATCTTCTTCCGCTGGCTGCATGCCCGGAAGCGAGTGGCCACCGACGTGGCCGAGGTGCTACCCCTGCCGCGCACGGAGCGCTACCTGCCGGAAACGATGAACGAACTGCAGGTGGATCACCTGCTGGAGGGCATTCCCACCAACGCTCCGCGCGGCCTGCGGGACCGGGCCATTCTCGAACTTCTCTACGCCAGCGGCCTGCGGGTTTCAGAACTCGTCAATCTCACCCTGGACCGGATCGACTTCGACAACCGGATCGTGCGCGTGACTGGGAAGGGCAACAAGACCCGGCTGGTCCCCGTTGGGCAGAAGGCCTGTGACGCCATCCAAGTGTATCTCGACAGGGAACGGCCCGAAATGGTGACGAAAAAAACAGGCAGCGAAGTCTTCCTTTCCAAACGCGGGACCAAGCTCACCACCGTGCGTATTTGGCAGATCGTGAAGACTTGCGCGAAGAATGCCGGACTGGAGATCAACGTCTATCCCCACCTGCTTCGGCACAGTTTCGCCACGCACCTGCTCGGCAACGGCGCGGACTTGCGGATCATCCAGGAGATGCTCGGCCACGCGGATATTTCCACCACTCAGATCTACACGCACGTGGACCAGCAGCGACTAAAGGCGGTTCATCACAAATTCCATCCCCGGGCGAAGTAAGCTCGGTCTAAACGCCCATCACCGTGAGCACCACGGTCCGCCGGTGCGGAGCGCGGCGGTGCTCGAAAAGGAAGATGCCCTGCCAGGTGCCCAATTGCATCCGGCCACCGGCGATGGGGATGACCTCGCTCGTCCTGGTAAGCACCATGCGGAGGTGCGACGGCATGTCGTCGGGCCCTTCGTCGGTGTGCACGAAGTAGTCCTGATCTTCGGGCACCAGCCGCGCGAAGAACTCATGCAAATCGGTGCGGGCCGAGGGATCGGCATTTTCGTAAATGATGAGCGACGCGCTGGTGTGCTGCACAAACACGGTCACCGTTCCGTTGTTCACGCCGCTGTCGCGCACGAACCGCATCACTTCCGGAGTGATCTCGTAGGTCCCCTTCCCGCGTGTGCCGATGACGAAACTGTGGCTGAGTGCTTTCATGAGCGCGGACATTTGTCCGGCGGGCGGTCAATCACGCAAGCGCTTAGACGCTCATCTGTAACTGGACGTTCGGATGATTCGCCTCGAGGAATGGCTTCAGGCGGGTGACAAACTCCGCATACTGGAATGCCGTCAGCGGCGTGTCCGGGTGCAGCAAGCACACGCGAGGATCCACGTTCAGATCCACGCGGATGTAGTATTTCGACTCGAAATTGACCTTCGCTGGCTTCAGCCCCTTGATCTGCGGCCAGTACCAACGGTTGTGTTTCCAGCGCACTCCCGTGGTATCGACTCCCATGATCTCCCTCGCGTTGCGGAGGCACTTCGAGAGGACGATGACGACCGGCAACGAGAGGAGGACAGCCAGGAAATAGAGCAAAGGTCCAGGCTCCTTCACGGTCTGCGGATGCAGCCAATGACTGATGACCGCCCCGGCCGGCGGCGTGGCAACAAGGGCCATCGCCACAAGCTGGCCCAGCGTCTTGGGGTTGCGGTAGCTTCGAATTCCCTTGAAGAAAATCTCAGGCGGGATCGGTGGCGGGGGCGCGGCAGGTTCGGTCATGGAAAGGGCGCCGAAACTAGTGCCCCACCAAGCGTCCGCCGAGTCATTTCGCGCTGGCGACCGCGGGCGATTCGGGCTTGCGGACCTTGAGCAGCACCGGGAAGCTGGACTCGAGACCTTCCACACTGGACACCGCCCCGGCGTTGCCGGTGACGACGTGGATGAGGCGGTCCTGCTCGGGCACCCACCTGGCGCAGCTGAGGAAGACTTCACGTTCGTTCTCACCGGCACGGATCTGCACGCCGTTAAGGCCGATGCTGTCCACGATGACACCATGCGGGAGATCCTCGACGTCGAGGCTGATGAGCGCGTCGTTGCCACGGCGATCGACCCGCAGCCAGGCGGAGACGCGCCCGCCGGGTGCGATCGTAATTTCCATCGGCTTGGCTGGCGCCGTCTTGCCATCGCCTTGCGGTTTGCCGGCGGCATCTGGCTCGGTGAAGAGCACCATCTTGGGTGCGGCGGCAACTCCAACGGCTGGAAAAGCACCGGCGTCGTGCGTCACCTTCTGGCCGTTGACCGTGGCGGTGGCGGTGAGTTGCACCTTGCTGAAATCGGCCGGGCCGGGCTTGGCGTCGGGACGCGCGTAGAGCACGCCGGTGGCGGTGAGGTGGCCTGCTTGCACAATCACCGGGCTGGAGACGAAGAAGCCCGCGGGCACTCCCGTGATATCCACGCGCACGTCCCCATCCCAGTCGTCTTTGCGATCCGCTTTGACGATAAACTGCACACCACTGCCCGCCGGAACGCCATCCGCTCCTTTAGCCGCCAGGCTGGCCGAGTAATCGGGCGCCGGCGGACGCAGGATGAGCCGGTACGCGTAGCGTTCACCGCTCCAGCCGCGGGTATCGGTGACACGGACAAGGTAGCGCCCCTTGGCCGGCGCCGTGAACATCAGGCGCGAGTCTTTGCCGAGTTGCCGTTCCCCATCGTCGTCGTTCGCGTAGAAGAGCGTAAAAACTGGCAGGCCATTTGGAACGAGCTTCGATCCCGGAGGCTTGGGCTCCACGACGTAGCAAGGTTCCTCAAGACCGTGCCCAGCGGGTGTGCTGTCGAAGACCGCGCGACGCTTGCCATCGCGTGTATAGAAAACCATGTCGGCATCCGGACCACGGGCGAGGCGGAAAATCTTCAGGACCTCGCCGTTGAAATACATGTAGTCGTTCAACTCCATCTCGGAGAACTGACCGAGACGAATCCCGGAAGAGACCGAATCCGTGCTCCGCAAGGTGAGCCATGAATCCTTGGTGGCCTGGAGCAGCAAATGGGGTACGGGCTCGCCCTTGGCATTCAGGACTTCAATTTTGGTGTCGGCGGGTGAACCCAGCATGGATGCGCGCGTCTCGATGACGATCTGCTGGTCCTTCTCCGCTTCGAAGCTGTAGAGATCGGCATCCGCTGCATCGGGATTGCCGGGCACCATGAGGCGGCCATTCACCGAGGCGGGAATCGTCAACGGCTGGGCCTGCGCCACGGTGTCGTTCGGCTCCACTTCGGCAACCTCGGGTAACGTACTGGCGGTGACTTTCATTGCCACGCGGCTGCGGTAGTCGCCGGAATCGAGCGGCAGCATCACCTCGCCGCTTTCGCCCGCCGTCACACTCACTGTGTCCTTCGTCAGATTGTGACCGACAAGATGCACCGTGCTCTCCTTGTTTGCCGGCACGGAGAGCGGCCACCAACCGGTGACGTAGGGGAGCGCCCCGATCGTCAGCCGGTAAGCGTGATCGAGCGAACCCTCGAGCGTGCTTTCGAGGACGCGTGCCGTGTACTGGCCGGCGCGTGGCACGGTGAAGGCGATGAAAGGATCGCTACCGCTATCGAGGCCATTGTTGGCCAAGAGCAATTTGCCCTCGCTGTCGAATATCTCCAGGCGCGTGCTGACCGCCTTGGATTCCAGGCGGCGGGCGGCGAGGTCGCAAATGATCGTCTCCCCTTTCTTCGCGGTGAAGCGGAAGCTGTCGTGCTGTCCCGTGGCGGCAAGCGTGCCCCACACATTGAGCGGCAACTTCTCGATCGCATTCACCTGGCCGGGCTTCGTGACAACGGTCTGCGGGAGGTAGTCGACGGCCAACTTCGATTTCGCCGTCTCGCCGACGGACGTCACGAGGCTCAATTCGATTTGTGCGCGGGGCACATCGGCATCCGCGGAAATGATGAGTTCGGCGCTGGTGCCCTTTGAATCGACTTCCCCGATCTTCGCCGTCAAGCCGGGCCGGCTGAGCTTCACTTCCTTGAGGCCGGCGAGGTTGGTGCCGGTGACCTTGATCGTGGTGGTGGCTCCACTCTGCAGCCCCCGCGGTTCGAGTCGCACGATCTCCGGCTGTGCCGGCATCGCCGGCCTTTTCGGAGCGGCCATCGCCTGGGCCGCTGCGGCAGCCAACGCCTGACCCGTCTTGATATCGTAGTATCCGAGTGATCCATCGAGCCGGCCGAGCGCAAGCTGGCCGCCCCCGAGGAGGACCAGCGCAGGCGACCAGTCGGGTTGCTCTTCCAACGCGCGAATCTCGCTCAAGTCAGCCGCATTCCAGACCTTCGCGGTCTTGTCGGCCGCAGTGGAGACGATGGTCTTGCCATCCACGGAGAATGCCAGGTTGAGGACGGCACCCTCATGCGCGAAGCGGGTGAAGAGCAACGGGTTGGAGCCCTCGGTCGCATCCTCGCTCACGCTCCAAAGGCGCAGGCGATTGTCAGCGCCGCCCGCGGCGACGGTCTTGCCATCGGGTGAAAACTCGACCGCGGTCTGTTCCTTCAATGGCTGAGGAAAGGTATCGAGACGCTTGCCCGTCGCCACGTCCCAGAGCTTGATCGTGCGGTCGGCACTGGCGCTGGCGAGCACCTTGCCATCAGGACGGAAACTGAGTCCGTAGACGCCACCGATATGACCTTTCAGGACGCGGACTTCGGACCCGTCTTCCACATTCCAAAGCTTGATCTTTTGGTCGTAGCTGCCGGTCGCGAGCAACTTGCCATCGGGCGAAAGGGCGAGCGAGTAGAGGGCATCGGTGTGGCCTTCAAACTTGCGCACCAGCGAGCCGTCACTTACGCGCCATTGGTAAGCGACCCCGTTGATACCCGAGTCGCCGGCCGCGCCGAAAAGCATGGTGCCATCCTTTGAGAACACGAGTGCATTCACCTTGCCGGCGATGTCGCCGATCTTGTGCGCCGGTTGGCGAGTCGATGGGTCGATCAGTTCCACCCGATTGAAAGAACCGGTGGCGATCATCTTCGCCGCGGGCGAGAACGCGAGGGCGTGGATGGCGGACTTGACCGGAGACTTCGGTGCAATCTTGGGGAGCTTCGCCAGCAAATCGGCCGGCTTGAGCGGAGCTGCGGGCGGCTTCGCGCCGGCATCGATCCACTCGCGGATCATGGCGATTTCCTCGGCCTTGAGGTGCTCCTTCTTGCCGGGCGGCATGAACTTGTTTTTGCCCTCCTTGCCGCTGCGCCCCTCGAGGAATTTGACGATGAGCGAGTCCTGGGCGTGCCCGGCCTCGAATGCCTTTCCAGTTTTGCCGCCTTTGAGCAGGCCCTCGAAGGTCTCGAGGTTGAACTCGCCGTCGGGGTCGTCCTTGGAGTGGCAGTCCACGCAGTGCTCCTGGAAGAGCGGGGCGATCCTGGCGGCGAAGTCGATGGGCTCCGCGGCGCGGAGATACTGGGAGCCCACAATCGCAAACGAGAGGAGTAGGGAGAACGAAGGAGGAATGAAGCGCGACATGCGATAGCAGATTCTTAGGTGGAACGGGCGGCTCGCCCGTGGTTTCCGGCGGCTCGCCGGAAACGATTCTCGCGAAGCGAGCCCGACAGTGAGATTGAAGTGCTCCGCTCAAGAACCCGCGGATATTGGAGATCCTTCGACTCCGCCCATGATTGTCTCCACGGCGCCACAGACGTCTCGCAAAGCCTCGGCTCACCGCTCCGCTCAGGATGACAAAGCTGGGAACGGCGCTCGCGCTGAGATCGCGACAGCAGCTGATTCCGGTGACATATCACGCGCATGATTTTCGACGGGCTAGTGATTGAAGAAAAACTCCCGCGCGCTCATGAGGCTCCAGAATGCGTCTTCCAGCGCGGTGCGGCGGTCTTCCGGGGTCTTGGCATCGGACAGGAGCTTGATCATTGCGGCTTTCTCCGCGGGCGAGGGCGGACGGCTCATCGTGAGGAGATAGGCGTCGTCGATGATTTCCCCATCCGGCTTGCCGCTGGCCAGAAGCTGGGTGAGGCGGTTGTCCTTGGCGGCGAGCTTGGTGTTCAGCGTGTCGCCATTGGCGATGTGCAACGCCTGGGCCATGCTGGGTTCATTGGTCCGCTCGCAATCGCACGTCTGCACGCGATTGGGCCGGCCAAAGCTGTTCAGGAAATATGACGCCGTGTGCGAGTCAGGTAGCTGCAGGGCGCGGTAGCCCATGGGATAGGAGTCACCGAGACCCTTGTTCGCATTGCGCTTGTCCATGCGGAAGGTCGTCGGGACCGCGGTGACCTGGGAGATGGAATCGAGCATGACTTCCGCCATCAACCGGCGCGGGTAATAGTGGGAGTAGAAGCGCGTGTCGTCCTTGTTCTCCGGCAGAGCGACGCTGCTGCGCTGATACGTTTCGCTGCGCAGGATTTCCCGCATGAGGGATTTCAAGTCAAAGCGGTTCTTGACCAGAAACCCCGCCGCTTCGCTGAGCATCTTTTCATTGCTCGCGGGATTGGTCATGCGCAGGTCGTCGACGGCTTCCACGAGCGCCACGGAGAAAAAATTCTTCCAGACGCGATTCGTGATGGAGCGGGCGAAATAAGGATTCTCCGGAGAGGTCAGCCACTTCGCCATCGGAACGCGGCGGTCTTCCGTCGAGGTAAGCGAAATCGCCTGCGCATCGAGCGGCGTGGGCGGCTGCGGCTTGCCCCGCAGCGGCTGCACGAGATCGCCGGTGGTATCGGCAAAGACCACGCGCTCATCGGCCACACCGCCATTCTTCGAGCGCACCCGCGAGAAGAGATTGGCAAACGCGAAATACTGGTCGTTCGTCCATTTCTCCATCGGGTGGTTGTGGCACTTGGCGCAATTGATCGACATGCCAAGGAATGCGACCGACACCGTCTCAGCGAGGCGGGTGGGCTCGTCGTGGAGGATGAAGAAATTGCCCGCGCCATTTTCCAGCGTGCTGCCGGTGGCGGTGAGCAGGTCGCGGGTCAGCTCATCCCACGGCGTGTTGAGTTCCACCTGGCGGCGGATCCACTGGTAGTAGCTCCACATGGGCTGCACGGGCAGCTTGTCCCCATTGACCAAAAAGAGGTCGCTCCACTTGTAAGCCCAGTAGTCGACATACTCGGGGCGGGCCAGCAGCGCATCGATCAAGTGATCGCGCTTGCCGGGTGTTTGCTCGGCGAGGAAAGCGCGGGTCTCCTCGGGCGTGGGCAGGACGCCGATGGTGTCGAGATAGGCGCGCCGAATGAACTCGGCATCGGTGCATCGGACCGACGGCGGGAGATTCAGCTCGCGCAGCTTTTCCAGCACGCGCTCATCGATGAAATTCCGCGGAGTGAATGCGGCGAAGGCATCCGCTTTTATGGGCTGCTGGTAGGGAGCAGTGACGGTCGCGATAGAGAGCTTGCTCAGATACCAGGCGGTGACCGTCCCTTCGCCGTTGCCCACCACTTTAACTGCGCCGTTGTCATCGACGGTGGCGACCGAGGTGTTGCCTGCCGTGTACTTGGTCCAGCGGGGAACGTCTTCCTGGTGCCCGTCGTTAAAGAACGCAGTGACCTTGAGCGGCAGCGTCTGGCTCGGCTTCACGGTGGCGTGGGCCGGCGTGATCTCGATGTGATCGATGCGCGAATCTCCCTTCTTCGGACCGGGCGCGCCGGAAGCGATCCACTCGGAGAGAATGCGATACTCGGGGGAATCGACGGCGAAACGCTCGCCGCCTTTGTGCGGCGCGAGCTTGGTGGCCTTGAGCAGGATCAGACTGCGCGCGGGATCTTCGAGCGAAACGCGGCGGCCCTGGGCGGAACGGGTGATGGTGGTCCAATCGCCTTCGTCATCGTAGCCGCGCAGCGAAAGCTTGAACCCGCCCTGCCCAGCGGCGGCGCCATGGCACGCGCCGGCGGAGCATCCGTAGCGGGCGAGGATGGGCTGCACCTGATTGCGGAAGGAAGGTTCCGCGGCGCGAAGCGTGGTGACGGCGAGGAGAAGGAAAATAAAATGGCGCAGCATTACGAAAGGGAGAAGGGATATTAGGCGGCGGAGCCGCGGGGGTGGGTCGGCGGTTGGAAAACCGCCGCTCCTTGGGGAGGACACGCCGTTCGGAGATAAGGTGTCATCCAGCGGCGGTTAGAAGAGTTCCTTGATCGGGTCGAAGCCGCGGTCGATGAGAGGCATGGGCCGGCCTTGCGGGCCGGGGAGTTCGGTTTCGAGGTCGATGCCCAGGGACTGGTAGATGGTGGCCACCACGCTGGCCGGTGCGTAGGGACGCTCGGCGGGGTAGCCGCCGATTTCGTCGCTCTTGCCGATGACGCGCCCGCCCTGGATGCCGCCGCCCGCGAAGCCGACTGTCCAGACGCCCGGCCAGTGATCGCGACCACCGGCGGGATTGACCTTCGGGGTGCGGCCGAACTCAGCGAGGTTGCAGACCATTGTGCTGTCGAGCATGCCGCGTTGGGCGAGATCCTCGATGAGCGCGCTGTAGCCCTGGTCATACATGGGCGCCACGATGTCGCGCATGCCTTCGATGCTGGTGAATGGCTTGGAGCCATGGATATCCCACGTGATCTCACCGAAGACGGTGATGAAGGTATTGACCGTGACGAAGCGCACCCCGCGCTCAACGAGCCGGCGCGCCAGGAGGCAGCACTGGCCAAAGCGGTTCATGCCGTAGCGCTCGCGCACGCTGGCCGGCTCTTTCTCCAAGGCAAAAGCCTCGCGCGCAGCGGTGCTGGTCATCAGGCGGTAGGCATCGGTAAAGTTGGAGTCCATCAGCTTGGCGGATTCACTGGCTTCGAAATTCTTCACCGCACCATCGACGAGCTGGCGCAGGTCTTTCCGGCGCTCGAGCCGCACTTCGCTGATCTCGCTGGGCGGGAGCAGGTCCGGCACCTTGAACCCCTTGGCCGAGGGATCGGCGTTGAGCACGAAGGGATCGTAGGTCTTGCCGAGATAGCCGGCGTCCTGGCCGTGCGGGAGATTGCCGCCTGTGGGTCCCATCGATTCGGGCAGGATGACGTGGGCGGGCATCTCTGTGCGCCGGCCTTTCAGGAACTCCAGCGCGCAGCCCGCATGGGGAGTGATGATTCCACCGGTAAAGAGCCGCCCCGTTTGCATCATCTGGTGGCCGGTATCGTGCACCGCCGCCGCCGAATGATAGACGCTGCGGACGAGGGAGAACTTGTCCGCCAGTTTGGCCATCTTCGGGAAAATCTCCGTGATCTGGATGTCCGGGTTGTTCGTCTTGATGACCTTGAACGGTCCGCGAACTTCACGCGGCGCTTCCGGTTTCGGGTCCCACGTGTCGATCTGGCTCGGGGCGCCGAGGTTGAAGATCATGATGCACGACCGGTCATCCTTGGTCTTGTCGACGGCGCCTTGCGCCCGCAGGGCATTCAACATCGGGAGAGAAAGGCCGAGCGCGCCCAGTGTTCCGGCCTGGAGGAAATCGCGGCGACTGATGCCGTCGCAGGTGGTGATGGAGCCGGGGCCGGTGAACTTGAACATGATGGCGGTTGCGGTGGTAGGAGGGGGCTGGAAGGTCACGAAAACTACGCCAGCCACCCGGGGAGCGTTAGGGAAAAAGCCTCTCCAGCCGCTTACGCGTTTGCGTAGCGGACCCTTCTAGGGAAGCGTCGGCTGTTTAGCAGATCAGCAACATCCAAGCTGCCACATGGCCGAAACCACCACTGAAAGCTCACGATCGTCTCCACCCCGCGCCCCAGGAGGCCTCGCCGAAAACAAGCCGGCTGCCTCAGGGACGGGCTCTGGATGGTTCACGGCAAAGGTCGTTCTGGCGCTGGTGATCGTCGCCCTCGTAGCGGGCGGCATCGGCTATCGATGGGGCGCGCGGAAAGGGGGCCAACTTGCGGCGGAAGAGGCCACCTCGAAACGACGGGTGGTTGCCGTGACCGAGCTCTTGAAACCCAGAGTGCAGATTGCCGGGCAAGCCCTGGCCGTTGAGTTCGTGAACGGAAAGGCCCCCTACTCGCTCGAAGTCAACGTGGGAACGCAACCTGCCATCAAGACCCAAGCCATGAAGTCGCGCTTCAAGGTGCCATTGGCCGCCATGCCAGCCTCCGGGGAGTCGATCCGAGTCAAGGCCACAGACGCGACCGGCCAGCAGGTCACGACCAAAATCAAGGCGCCCTATTGATTGCTCCCCAGCAGCGTCTTCGCATGGGCGAGCGCGGAGTCCCCCTTGCCTCCCAGCATCCGGGCAATCTCTTCCACGCGGGCCTTGCCTTCGACTTTCTCCAGGTGCGAGACGGTGCGGTCCTTGGTGAACTCCTTGGTCACGACAAATTGCGAATCGGCCTGGGCGGCCACCTGCGGCAGGTGGCTGATGCAAAGCACCTGGTGCTCGGAAGCCAGGGATTTCATTTTCGCGCCGACGGCATGGGCGATCTCGCCACCGACATTGGCGTCGATTTCGTCGAAGACGAGCAGCGAGATGGTGTCCTGCGCGGCCAGCGATGATTTCACGGCCAGCATCACCCGGGAGATTTCACCGCTGGAAGCGATGGACTTGAGCGGCTTGGGCGGCTCGCCGGGATTTGGCGCGAACAGAAATGCCACGCCCTCGAGTCCGTGCGATCCGGGTTCTGTGAGCGGGGTGAGCTCGACCCGGAAATCGGATTTTTTGAAGCCTAGGTCACGGAGGTGCGCGGTCACACTGGCCCCGAGCTTCGGTGCGGCGGCAGTGCGCTTCGCTCCCAGCTTCTTCCCCGCCGCCAGTAGCTCGGCGCGGGCGGCAACGATTTCTTTCTCAAGCCGCTCCAATTCCGCGCCGCGGGATTCGATCTTGTGCAGGCGCGTGGCGGCCTGCTCTCCGAACGCAATCACATCCGCGATGCTGCCGCCGTATTTGCGTTTCAGCGTTTCGAAAAGTGAGACCCGTTCCTCCATCTCGGCGAGGCGCCCGGGATCGAGGTCCATTTCGTCGGCATACCGCTGGAGCGAATGGGCCAGGTCTTCCAATTCCACGGTGGCGCGGACGTGTGACTCCGTGAAGCGCGCCGCTGCCGGATCGACCCGTTCCAGGTCACGGAGGAATTTTCCGATCTCTCGAAGGCGGACAAGTAGCGGGTCTTCCGCTTCGGACAGACGGCCGATGACTTGCGCGGAAATATCCATCAGCCGCCTGCTGTTGGAGGCGACGCTGTAGCGGGCAAGCAACTCCTCCTCCTCACCGGGACGCAACTGGGCGCCTTCGATTTCCTGGACCTGATGGCGCAGGAGGTCGATCTCCCGCTCCAGGGAGGCCTCGCTGGTCGAGAGCGCCGTGTGCTCGGTGACGATCTCGTGAAGGCGCTGGAACTGCTCCTCATATTTCTCGCGCAAGGCTGCGGCGCCGGCGAAGGCGTCGAGGAGGTCGAGCTGCTTGGCGTCGGAAAGAAGGGACTGATGATCGTGCGGACCGTGCAAATCCACGAGACCGTCACCCAATTGTTTCAAAACGGCGAGCGTGGTCGGGCTGCCGTTGATGAACTGACGGTTCGTGCCCGCCGAGGAGAAGACCCGCTTCAGGATCATTTCTCCGGCTTCACATGGCTCGACCCCGTATTCCTCCAGTTCCTTGTTCAAGGCCTTCGCATCGGCCACCTGAAAGACGGCTTCGACCGTGCAATTCTCCGCCCCCGTGCGGATGAGCGACTTGTCGGCGCGCTCGCCCAGGATCAGCTTCAGCGCTCCAACGATGATGGATTTGCCTGAGCCGGTCTCACCCGTAACGGTGATGAAACCGGGCGAGAGAGGCCAGGTCAGTTCCTCGACGAGGGCGAGATTTCTAATACGGAGGGAGGTGAGCGTTGCGGGCACGGCGGGATTATGAAAGTGTGCCGCGCGCTTTTCAATCCGCACGCATGGCTGAACTCACGATTACTTTCTTCGGCACTGGAACTTCGCTCGGCGTGCCGATGATCGGGTGTGACTGCCGTGTGTGCCAATCGATCGATTCACGGGACAAACGGTCCCGGTCCTCGATTTACGTGGAGACGCCGGAGTGCGCGTGGATCGTGGACACCGGCCCGGATTTCCGCACCCAGGCGCTACGGGAACGCCTGCACCGGGTCGATGCGGCCGTTTATACGCACTCGCACACCGATCACATCATGGGCTTCGACGATCTGCGGCCCTTTTGTTTCGGTGGCCACGATCTGCCGGTCTACGCGTCGCCGGAGACGATGAGCGACCTGGAGCGCGTCTTCCTCTTCGCCTTCAACGGGCAAAACCGCTGGCCTGGCTACATTCGCCCCATCCCGCATACGATCATGGGCCCATTTCAACTGGGCGAGACGGAATTGGTTCCCATTCCGGTGCGCCACGGCCGGACCCATGTGAACGGCTTCCTCTTCCGGCGGCGCGGCGAATCGCTTGCCGCCTACTTCAGCGATTGCAAAGAGGTGCCACTTGAGGCGCGAGCTCAACTCCGGGGGGTACGGCACCTGATTGTCGACGCCCTGCGCTTCGAACCGCATCCCACGCATATGAATGTGGAAGAGGCGCTGGCCCTTTCCCGCGAGGTGGAACCCGCACAAACCTGGCTGACCCACTTGAGCCACGACCTAATGCATGCTGAAGTGGAGGCAACCCTTCCGCCCGGCGTTCGGATCGCCTACGATGGATTGAAGATCGAAATATGACATTCCCCCGCTCATTCGGTGTTCGCTGCACCGTACTCGTGATTTGCCTCGTGGCCGGGGTCGCCGGCGCTCTTCCCCATGCGAAAGCTGCTTCGGCCAATGCCGACGCTGCGGCGACAGTGGTGGTATTCAACGAGAACGACCGGGATTCCGTCGATCTGGCGCGTTTCTATGCGGAAAAGAGGGGCATCCCGAAGGACCAGGTCGTGGGCCTGAAGTGCGTCAAGACGGAAGAGATCAGCCGCGAGGATTACGACAAAACGATCGCCGAACCACTGCGCCGCACGTTTTCCACGAATGGGTGGTGGAAGCTGCGCGAGCCGGACAGCCAGATGGGCCCTGCGGAGTGGAACAAGATTCACTTCGTCGCCTTGATGCGCGGTGTCCCGCTGAAAATCGCCGCGGCCGCCAACTATCCCGGCGACAAATTCACCGGTCCGCCCCCGGTGGGAACCACAAACCAGGCAGCCGTGGACTCGGAACTGGCCGTGCTGGCCTTCCGCGCCAAGGTCATCTCCGGGGCGATGAACAACCTGTATTTCCGGAGCTTCAAGCCGATCGCCGAAGCGCAACGCCCGGAACTCCTGCTCGTCTGCCGTCTGGATGCGCCGACGCCGGACACGGTGAAGCGGATGATTACCGACGGCCTGGCCGCCGAGCAGGCCGGCCTCGCGGGGATCGCCTACATCGACGCCCGCGGGATCACCGATCCGGGCTACACCGAAGGCGACGGGTGGCTCTACGCGATCGCAAATGCCGCGCGGCGTCGCGGAACGCCGGTGGTGCTGGACAATGGCCCATCGCTGTTTCCCCAGAGCTATCCGATGACCAAGGCGTCGCTCTACTTCGGCTGGTACAGCGAGCACCTGAGCGGTCCTTTCGTCCGGCCGGACTTCCGTTTCGCCCGCGGTGCCGTGGCCGTACACATCCACTCGTTCTCCGCGGAGACGTTGCACGACCCGCTGCAACACTGGGCCGGGCCCTTGCTGGCCGCTGGTGCGACGGCGACCCTGGGAAATGTCTACGAGCCCTACCTTTCGCTCACCCCCCATCTCGATGTCTTCCACGATCGGCTGCGTGCCGGGCTGACCTTTGCCGAGAGCGCCTACATGTCGCTACGGGCGCTCTCGTGGATGACGACGTGTGTCGGCGATCCACTCTACCGGCCGTTCAAAGGGGCGGCGGAACTCGAGGAACTCCCCTCCAGCGGCGAATGGGCGGACTATCGGCGGGCGGCGCAGTCCTGGTTTTCGGCCGACCGGGCGACGGGCGATGAGGCGCTCCGGGCGGCTGGGAAAAAGGACCACAGCGGCGTGATCATGGAAGGCTTGGGGCTGCTGCAACTGACGGTCAATGACCGGGACGCGGCCATGGCCAGTTTCGCCACGGCTCGCGAGTACTACGGCAAGTCGGAGGATGCGATGCGCGTCGCCATTCACGAGGTCATTCAGCTAAAAGCCGCCGGGCGCGAGTCGGACGCCCGGGCGCTGGCACAGAAGATGACCATTGCCGACCCACACTCGCCCGCCGTCGACCTCCTGCGAGCCATGACCGAGCCGCCACCGGTCTCCGCTGTCACTGCGACGCCGGTGCCGGTTACAACGGGCGCATCGAAAGGCAAGGCAGCGAAGCGTTGATATTCGAGAGCAGGCAGGGAAGCATCGGACGATGAATCCTGGAGATCGGTACGCCACGCTGCGGTCGGAGTTGGTGCGCGAAGAGCCACTGCTTTCGTGCCCGCGCCACTGGACGGAACTCGAGCTGCAGGCGCATTGGTTTGCGGGTGATTTTGGCCGGGAGTTCACCACCACGACCGGGGAGCGGGTGCGCATCGTGCAGTTTGGCGTGTGGAACCGGGAGGCTGGACCGGATTTCGCCGAGGCCGCGGTTGCTTTCGACGATGGAGAGGCCAAGCGCGGCTGCATCGAATTCGATCCCGACGCCCGCGACTGGGAGCGCCACGGACACGCCACCAATCCCAACTATGAGTCGGTGGTACTGCACGTTTTCACCCGCACCGGCGCCGGCGAATCCTTCGCCCGCACGGCACAAAACCGGCTGGTGCCGCAGGTGTTGTTGGACCTCACGCAATTGACCGACGACGTGCCGGCATCCCTGCCGGAGGCGAAGCTCGGACGCTGTGCCGGGCCATTGCGCGATCTTCCGGAGGAAAAAGCAAAGGATGTACTGCTCGGTGCCGCGCAATTTCGCCTCCGCCGCAAGGCGTCCGCCCTGGCCCAGCTCACGGAGTCGCATGGCGCCGACGAAGCGCTCTTCCAGGCCCTGGCGGCGACCCTAGGCTACAAAAGCAACAAGCTGCCCTTCACGCTGCTGGCGCAACGGCTTCCGCTGCGCCTGTTGAAAAAAGCCGAAGCGGAGGCGTTGCTCTTCGGGGTGAGCGGTTTTCTGCCCAGCGACCTGAGCGGCTTTGACACACCCACGCGGAGCTATCTGCGCGGCCTCTGGGAGCAATGGTGGCCGTGCCGGTCAGAGTATGAGCGCCTCAAGATTGCGCCCGATCTGTGGCGCATGAGCGGCCAGCGGCCGATGAATCACCCGCAACGCCGCCTCGCCGCCCTGGCGCAATTGGTCCGCCACTGGCCCAAGATCCGTGGACTACGGGACCAGTGCGAACCAGGCGCCATCTTCGAATACTTTGCCGGGTTGTCCGACGAGTATTGGGATTTTCACTACACCGTTACTTCGAAGAAAGCCGCCCGGCGGATGGCGCTCGTCGGCGATTCCCGGGTCACCGAGATGCTGGCCAATGTCTTTTTCCCCCTTGCCGTCTCCGAGGACGAAAAACGCTGGATCGGATTCAAAAACCTGCGGGCTCCCCTCTCCAACCAGCGGGTGGAAGTCGCCGCCCTGCGTCTGTTCGGCGAGACCGCCCGGCAGCGGGAATTCGTCAAATTCGCCGCACTCCAACAGGGCCTGCTCCAGATCTACGAGGATTTCTGCATGCGCGACGCCACCGACTGCGCCCGGTGTCTTTTCCCGAGACAGCTGGAAAAATGGTGATTAAGCGCGTGTCGGGAGAATCAGCGTAACTGTAGCGTTGCCTGACTCTGAATCGATTACATACCCGATCGTAAACTTTCCGTAGCGGAGAGCGTAGACAGGGAATCCGTCCCAGTCATGTGCCATGCCATTCGAAACCCCGATGGGATCCTCCGAGAGATAGTCGAAAGCGGCGAGGAGAAACCGGCGATCTGTCTCGGAGACTGCCAGCAAAGCTGTGAGAGCGTGGTCAGTAAGAGCGTACGGACGGGGCGTTTTAGCAATGCCGCATCACGAAGCCAAACCGGCCGCCCTTCGCACGGCGGCCATCACTTCCTCCCTCGAGTGAACCTTGCCGGCCCGTGCCGCCCGGTTGCTCTCAGTCAGTTCCTGCATCACCCCTGGAGCGGAAAAAAAGTCGAGTTCGTCAAGATGCGCACGGAGCTTTGCCCGGTCTTCCGGGGAAAGAAGTGCAGCCGCCTGTTGAATTTCCAAAAGGCTCATGGGCACAACATGCCCTTCCGGCCAACCACACGCAAGTGGCGAACCTGCCCTGAAAAGCGGATCCCTTCCCCAAGCAGGAATAACCTTGGCCTTTTCGTGTCACTCCGGTGACATGGGGAGCATGCAAGCCCCCGCAGCCCTTCGCGAGACCGTCGCTGATGTCGTGGAACGCACGCCGGTTTACGACATCCATACCCATCTCTATGATCCGGCGTTCGGCGAGCTGCTGCTGTGGGGTATCGACGAGTTGCTGATCTACCACTACCTCATCGCCGAGAGCTTCCGGCAATTCGATCTGCCCTACGAGAAATTCTGGGCCCTGACGAAGCAGCAGCAGGCGGACGCGATCTGGCAGGCGCTTTTCATTGACCATTCGCCGATTTCCGAAGCATGCCGGGGTGTTCTCACCGTCCTCAACGCCCTCGGGCTCGACGTGAAAAAGCGCGACTTGCCGGCGCTACGCCAGCATTTCGCCCAATGGAAGGTGGAGGATTTTACGACGCGCTGTCTGGAACTGGCCAATGTCCGCCAGATCTGCATGACGAACTCGCCCTTCGACGACCTCGAGCGGCCAGCCTGGGAACGTGGATTCACGCGCGATCCCCGCTTCGTGGCCGCGCTCCGCATCGATCCGCTGCTCGTCGATTGGGAGAACACGGTGCCGAAACTGCGGGCCTGGGGCTATGACGTGACTGCGGATTTTGCCAAGCGGACCTTCGACGAAGTCCGCCGTTTCCTTGGCGACTGGACGAAGAAGATCAACGCCCAGTATTGCATGGTCTCGCTGACGCCGGATTTCGCCTTTCCCGCGCACACTCCGGCAGCCCAACTCATCCAACACTCCATCATGCCGCACGGGCAGGAGCACGGGCAGGCGTTCGCGATGATGATCGGCGTAAAACGCAACGTGAATCCGCTGCTGCGCCTGGCGGGGGACAGCGTCGGCAAGGCAAACATCGTCGCGGTCGAAAATCTGTGCTCGGAATATCCCGACAACAAATTCCTCTGCACCATGCTCTCGCGCGAGAACCAGCACGAACTCTGCGTCACGGCGCGCAAATTCCGGAACCTGCATGTCTTCGGCTGCTGGTGGTTCTTGAATAATCCGTCGATCATCGAGGAGATCACCCGGATGCGGCTGGAACTGCTGGGCCTGAGCGTGACTCCGCAGCACAGCGATTGCCGGGTGCTCGACCAGCTCGTTTACAAGTGGAAACACTCGCGGGGGATCATCTCGAAGGTGCTGGCCGACAAGTACGAGGATCTCGCTGCCACGGGCTGGGAACCGACGCGCACCGAGATCGAACGCGACGTGCACAATCTCCTCGGCGGCGCACTGGAGCGCTTCCTGAAAAACTGACGCAGCCCCGCTATTTCTTCGTCTCCGGGGCCTCGATCTTGAACTTGAACGTCCGCACCAGTTTGCCCTCCACATAGAGCCGCAGTTCGTGGTCTCCGGTCGGGTCCCCCTCGGCGATCTTCCAGGCGTTCATCAGCTTTCCGCCGTCAAGCACGGCTTCCAACTCGGTGGCCCCAGTACGGCCATCGGGCGAGACCTTAAATAGCTTCTCGGCCTCAGGGGGGTATTCCACGTCTTGGGTCGCGAGGGAAGTTGCAGCTCTTCCTTCAAGTTCACACTCTCGCGCTGCGTGCGAAAGCGAAGGCGCCAGCCGTAGGCTTGGCCTTCCTTGAAAGGGATCGTGTCAGCAGCCTTGATCACCACGCTCCCGTCGGGCGATTCCTCGAACAGCCCAAACTCGGCACCGATGAGCACCAAGCCATCGGCGATGGTTTCTTCCTCCTGCACCTTGAGTCCGGCCTGCACCGGAACGAACGGAGTGAAAAACAAACAGAGAGCGAGGCAGAAGCGAAGGATCACCATGGCGCAACATGTATGACCGCTTCCAGCCCTGCTGGCGAATCGATTCGGGCCGCATGACACGCAAATCACTTTACGCCCCCTTGGCACGTGCGGCTTACTGCGCGGCTCCCTTTCGCGCATGCTTCCGTCGTTTTTCACCACAATCTTCTTTTCGTTGTCGGTGATCTTTGCGGCGCGGTCGGCACGAATCCTGGGCGGCCCCACGGCGAACCTGGGGCGCATCGGCATTGCGACGGTGCTGCTCGCGACCTGGGCGCATTGCTTCGGGCAGGGATTGCATGGCGCGTCGCTGCCCTGGTTTTTCCTGAGCGGTATCATCGGCTTCGGTCTCGGAGACATCGCGCTTTTCGGAGCGCTGCCCCGCATTGGGCCGCGACTCTCCATCCTCATCACCCAATGCCTGGCAGCGCCGATCGCCGCACTGGTCGAGTGGCTCTGGCTCGGTACGAGCCTGCGGGCCGTGGACCTGGCCTGTGCGGCGGTGATCCTCGGAGGCGTCGCCATCGCCCTGGCGCCGGATCGCGGCATGGAAGTGGATCGCCGCACCTTTTGGGTGGGGGCTCTCTTTGGTCTGGGGTCCGCGCTGGGCCAGGCGGGTGGAGCCGTCTTGAGCCGCAAGGCGAACGAGATCGCCGCCCTCACGCATTTCCCCATCGATGGCGGAACCGCGGCCTACCAACGGATTACGGGTGGCATCCTGATGACCGCCCTTGCTTTCGCCCTCTTTCGGCGAGCCGGGCAACCCGAGAGCGAGTCGACACCTGCACAGCGCTGGCAGAAGGCGTGGCCGATGGTGCTGGGGAACGCACTGGCTGGTCCGACGATCGGCGTCGGTTGCTACCAGTGGGCGCTCCGCAGCACGGCCAGCGGCATCGTTCTCCCTATCATCGCCACTTCTCCGCTCGTGACGATTATACTGACGTTCTTCATCGACGGGCTGCGCCCGACCCGCCGTGCCGTCCTCGGAGGACTACTGGCAGTTGCCGGGGCTGTAGCGCTTAAGGACGCGCAATCCGGATGGTCGATGGTCCTGACCGTGCGAAAAATGCTGAACATCTGACCGGGCGCAGGCGTCAAAGAGGTCCTATGAAAAATCTACTCACTAGCTTCCTCGCCGCCTGCGCCATTCTCGCCGTGTGCTCGTCCGCTGCTTTCGGAAAGGAGGGTTGGGGAACCGATTTCAATAAGGCGCTCGCCCAGGCGAAGGCGGAAAAGAAATTGATCCTGCTCGATTTTACCGGTTCCGACTGGTGCCCGTGGTGCATCAAGCTCGACAAGGAAATCTTTTCCAAGCCGGAGTTCACGAAATTCGCGAAGGACAACCTGGTCCTGGTCGAGTTGGACTTTCCGAAGACGAAGCCGTTGCCCGCGAACCTCCAGCAGCAAAACGACAAGCTTCAACAACAATTCAAGGTCGATGGCTTTCCGACAGTTGTCGTGTTGAACGCAAAGGGGAAGAAGATTGGTGAATTGGGATATGAAGAAGGGGGCCCGAAACCTTTTGTGGCCAAACTGAGCGCGCTGAAGGGCAAGTAGGGGCAGCAAGTAGCGGGGATTTCACCCCTCGACCAATGATACAAAAACGAAAACGGCCCGGAGTATTCCGGGCCGTTTTCGCAGAGACATCGCTGTAAGAGAGAAGCAGCGGCGATCGTCAGTACGACTTCGCCCAGATCACGCGGCGTTTGCTTGGTTCGCCGGTAATGATGCAACGACCATCCTCCTCAGGCGCATCGAAGGGGATGCAACGAATTGTAACCTTGAGGTCTTCCTTGATCTTCTCTTCGACTTCGCGCGAGCCGTTCCAATGGGCGAGCGCGAAACCGCCGTGGATCTCCGGCTTGTTTGGATTCTTCGCAGTGAAGAAATCGTAGAACTCTTCCTTGGTATCGATCTTGACTGTATTTGCATCGCGGTAGGCCGTGGCGCGGGCCAGCAGGCCAGCCTGGATCTCTTCGAGGATGGCGCCGGCTTTGCCGACGAAATCGGCATTGGCCAGGAACTCCTTTTCCTTGGGTCCACGATCGCGGCGGGCAACGGCCACGCTGCCTTTCTCCAAGTCGCGCGGGCCGATTTCTTTCCAGCACATTGGGATCCTAAGCTTAGAATTCCACGTGGACAAGTTGTCGCG